>Ga0265298_10001317_pt1 | contig 36695 bp, 22 predicted proteins | sample AusTroGonzalo_MG_3_FD_193486 | JGI IMG/M metagenome (GOLD analysis project Ga0265298, IMG submission 193486) | Bovine rumen microbial communities from tropical cattle in Woodstock, Queensland, Australia - Gonzalo_01 | ecosystem: Host-associated > Mammals > Digestive system > Stomach > Rumen ...
ACCTTGCCCACCTCCCATGAAATGGCCGGCACTGCCGGTTACGACGTGACCGTCTGCGAAGACGGCGAGGCCCAAATTGTGGGTTACGCCATCAACTACAGCACCTTGCAATGGACAACCTCTGGCGACGGCACCTTCAATGATGCCACCATCGCCATGCCGATTTATACTCCTGGCGAGCAAGACCTTATTAATCATCAAGTTACACTAACCCTCACCATCAATGGTGGCGGCGAGACGATTACGGATGAGATGACGGTGTTTATCACCGAAAACGTGGAAATCGACTACGGTATTTTTGACAAGTACTATTGCGCCTCCAGCGAGCCGCAAATCGTTGCCGTTGATATCTATGGCGATTACACTTCATTCAGTTGGAGCACCTCAGGCGACGGCGCGTTTGAAGATCCCAACGAACTGTTTACCAACTACACCCCCGGCCCGATGGACATTGCCAATGGTGTCACTTTGTACGCCACCGCACAATCCGAAGGCTGCGGCCCTGTGGTATTTGAGTATAATTTCGACATGAACCCGCTTCCGCAAATGACTTTGGCCACCAATGCCATCGAAATTTGCGAAGGCGAAAACGCCATTATGAATTTTAGCATAAGTGGTTCGGCTGGTTCATGGAACATGTTTGATCCCGAGTTTATTTTCTTGATGAACAATGTTCAATACGAAGTCTTCCAATCGGGCAACAGCAGTGTCGATTTAGGTGTACTTGAAGTTGGAGAACATGTCTTCAGGGTTGCATGGGTTCACAATCTGTTTTGCTACACTAATTTTGAGGGCGACGAGATGACCTTCACCGTCACTGTGAAACCTGCTCCGACGGTTACCATTGGCCAAGTGCCCGAAAGCATTTGCGAAGGCGAAAACGTGGACATAGAGTTCGACTTCACTGGAACACCTCCATTTAATGTTTATCTCTCTGAAGCTGATGACTTTACCTCTGAAGAAAACACTTACACACTCACTCTGGCGCCGACCGTAAGCTCCACCATCGTCTTGACTATGGTTGAAGATGCCAACGGGTGCGAAAACTACATTGTCAGCCCAATCAACCTCAATGTGACACCACGTGCTGAAGTGCCCGAAATCAGCGGCGATGCCGAAGTGGACGTGCGCCTCAACCCGACAAGCACCTACACCATCGCCAACGATGTGATGGTTGGTTTCAGCATCGAGCCTGAAGAAGCCGGTACGCTGACACCTGCCAACGACGGCAAGTCGGTAGTGGTGACTTGGAGCGACACATACAAAGGCGAGGCCGCACTGACTGCCACACCTGTTTCCGACTGCAACAACGGTCCAAGTGCCTTCAACATCAATGTGAAGAACTCCACCGACGTAAGCGAATTTGGCGTGAAGGCCAACCTCTTCCCCAACCCGACCAACGGCAACATTACCATCGAGGCCGAAACCATGCAACGCCTCTCCGTTGTGAACGAACTCGGCCAAGTGGTGTATGATGCCGAAACGTGCAACGACACCGAAACGCTCAACATGGGCCAATTCGGTGCAGGCATTTACGTGATTCGCATCTACACGGAGAACGGCATGAGCGTCAAGCGCGTGACGGTCATTAAATAAATCCAATTTGTGATTGTAGAGACGTAGCGCGCTATGTCACTACACGACAAGCCTAAGAAAGACGACCCTTTGGAGTCGTCTTTCTGTTTTTTTGTTATCTTTGCCGCCAAAAGAATCAACAATGATTGACCTATTGAAAGACTTGAACGAGCCTCAGCGTGAGGCCGTTACCACCATAGAAGGCCCCGTGATGGTGATTGCCGGTGCCGGCTCAGGCAAGACCCGTGCCCTCACCTACCGCGTCGCCTACATGATTCAAGAGGGCGTCGACCCGTTCAGCATCATGGCCCTTACCTTTACCAACAAGGCCGCCCGCGAGATGAAGGAACGCATCATGCAACTCGTCAATGCAAGCGAGGCGCGCAACGTGTGGATGGGCACTTTCCACTCCATCTTTGCCCGCATCTTGCGTATTGAGGCGGAAAAAATCGGCTTCACGGCCAATTTCTCCATTTATGACACTGATGATTCCAAGGCACTCATCACACAGATACTGAAGGACTTGCAGCTTGACACCAAAGTCTATCCCGCCAAGCAAGTGCTGTCGCGCATCTCGGCAGCCAAGTCGAGCCTCTACTCACCCGAAGACTACGCCAACGATGCCGAAATCCAAGAGACTGACCGCAAATCGAACAAGCCTTTGATGGCGCAGTTGTTCAAGCTCTACAACGACCGTCTGCATCGCGCCAACGCCATGGATTTCGATGATATTCTGTATTTTACAAATGTATTGCTGCGCGACAATCCCGATGTGCTCTATAAATACCAGAACCACTTCAAGTTCATCCTCGTCGACGAGTACCAGGACACCAACTACGCCCAATACCTCATCGTGAAGCGCATTGCGGCCCTCTTTGAGAACCTTTGCGTGGTCGGCGACGACGCCCAAAGCATCTACGCTTTCCGTGGTGCCAACATCCAAAACATCCTCAACTTCAAGAACGATTATCCTGATTATAAGTTGATTAGGCTGGAGCAAAACTACCGTTCCACCCAGAACATCGTCAACGCCTCGAACAGCATCATCGCACACAACAAGGACCAAATCAAGAAAAAGGTGTGGAGCGACAAGGAAAAAGGCGAACTCATCAGCCTCATCCATGCCAACAGCGACACCGAGGAAGGCACGATGGTGGCCAACAGCATCTTCGGCTACAAGATGACGCGCCACCTTGCCAACAAGGACTTCGCCATCCTCTATCGCACCAACGCCCAAAGCCGCTCGATGGAAGAAGCCCTGCGCAAGCAGAACATACCTTATAAGATTTACGGCGGCCTCTCGTTCTACGACCGCAAGGAAATCAAGGACCTGCTGGCCTATTTCCGCGTCGTCATCAACCCGGAGGATGAACAAGCTTTGTTGCGCATCATCAACTACCCTGCCCGTGGCATCGGCAAGACCAGCATCGAGCGCATGATGGTCACCGCCAACGAGCACCGTACGAGCATTTGGAAGTGCATGGAAAACAACGTGTTTCCGCAAGACTTCAACATGGGTACCGTCAACAAGTTCCGCGACTTCATGGTGATGATCAAGAGCTTCCAGAGCCTGCAAGTCAAGATGAACGCTTTTGAGTTGGCCAAGCATATCACCAACACCATCGGATTAATAAAGGTGCTGAAGGAAGACGATTCGCCCGAGGGCGTTTCGAGGGTCGAGAACGTGGAGGAGTTGCTTAACGCCATCATGGAGTTCAGCGACAGACAGGTGGACGAGACCACAGGCGAGACCGCCCGTGTGGATTTGGTACAATTCATGGAAGATGTGGCGTTGCTCACTGACAGCGAGATGAAGAAAGACGACGGTGACAACGACTATGTTAGCCTGATGACCATACACAGTGCCAAAGGTTTGGAGTTCCCCTACGTCTACGTCGTGGGTATGGAGGAAAACCTTTTCCCGGGCATCCTGAGCCTCAGCACAAGAGAGGAACTGGAAGAAGAACGCCGTTTGTTCTATGTGGCCGTCACTCGCGCCATGACCAAGCTGACCTTGAGCTATGCAGAACAACGCTACCGTTACGGCAACCTCACCCTCAGCGAACGTTCGCGCTTTGTCGACGAAATCGATGCCAACCTAATCGAGCAGACGCAAAAGGCCTCATTCAGAGGCACTTCTCCGATGGGAAGCAAATCTTTCAGCCGATTCGGCGAGCATGGTTTCCGCAAATTGGAAGAAACGCCATCTTTTACAAAGCCGAGTTTCAACCAACCCGCCGTGCCACAGAACTTTGAGCCTTCCAATCCCGACCTGCTGCAAGAAGGAATGCGCGTGATGCACGCCAAATTCGGTGCCGGCACCATCCTGAGCATCGAAGGCGCAGGAGCGAACAAGAAAGCCAGTGTCCATTTCGACACCGCTGGCGTGAAGATGCTGATGCTGAAGTTTGCAAAGTTGGGGATTTTGAGGGAATAACCGTTTTACCCCCCTCTTTTCCCTTCAGCCTTGTTTTTTCCAGAAAATGTACATTTTTTTATACAAAAAACAAAAAAAATGTACTTTTGCGGCTTCAAAAACGAGCAATTTATCATTAGTTTTGTTTTTAACTCATTAAAAATGAAAAAGTTAACTATATTTTTATTGGCAATGGTAGCCACATTTGCGCTACATGCCCAAGAGGTCAATGATTCTATCAACAACAATGCCTCAAACGGCCGAGTCATGTATTTCACTGGTGAAGTAAACTGCGAGTGGAATACCTTGGGAAACTGGCGCGTTGGCAGTCCTGATGGAGCACTGGCTGACTCACTCCCCGTAGAACCAAATCCTGATCTGGGCTGGATAGGTGATGATGTCATCCTCCTTAGCAATTGCAACCTCAACTTCTATGAATGGTGGGAGATAGTAGGCTACCGTACCCTTACCATCGAAGACGGTGTCCAATTGCATTGTCCAAGTGGTGAGGAGTTTAAGGCCACTATGAAGAAAAACATCGAACCTTATGATCTCCATGTGAACGACTTTGGTTGGAATCCGAACGGCTGGAATCTGATTTCCATTCCGGTGACGGCGAATTATATTGAAATTGAAGAAGATACCCAAGACCATCCTGATGAAGCACCCTTCATTGATTACGAAACGGCTGGTTTCTTCAACGGCGGCAACTATGACTTCTACCACTTCAGCCAGGAGTATCCGTATGCAGAATGGAGAAACTATAGGGCTTATGCCGAAGACTCGACTTTTGTCGTGCATGACTTGGCTTATTACGATTATGACTCGGTTTGTAATGTCGTGTATGACACGGTTACTCACAATGATACGCTTTGGTATGTCGTGCATGACACGGTTTATGTTGCGCAAGACCCGAACTTTGTGGCTGAGCGCAACGGCTATTTGTATGCCAACTACCTGCCCACCACCTTGAGTTTCACGGGTTATCTATATACCTGTGCGAAGAAAGAACATCGCTACCTTCGTTATGATAGTATTAGCCCCAAGTATCATTATAGTGGCTATAACTTGGTGGGCAATCCTTATCCTTGCAATGCTACAGTGGAAGTAGGCGGCTGGGAAACAGTTGGAGAGAATACCTATTGGATTAATTATATTCATAGTTTCTATACGCTGAATGAAGCCAGAAACAATGTTATGGTATTAGATTATAATCCACAAGATCCAAACGGAACAGGAATAGTCGTTCCCCCTATGACGGCCTTGTTTGTAGTTGCAACCAGAAGCCATAGGTTGTCAAACGTGATCTTTAGGCCTGCGGAAAGTTTTGATATTAAAGAAGGAGAAACATTGGTCAGAGGCAATGGTGTTGAAAACTTGCAGATTGAATTGACCGCCAACGGTGTCCTAATAGACAGGGTCTTTATGAAGGCTGGCAAGGGTGAGAATTGCAGCAAGTTCAGCTTGAGCCAGTACGCCCCAATAATTTACGTTCCCGAGGACGACAAGGAATATGCCATTGCTTACAGGGAAGGGGCCAACATGATGCCGCTGTGCTTCACCACCGCCAAGGACGACGTCTTCACGCTGGAATTCGACACGAGGGGCTATAATGGCAGCTACCTGCATCTCATCGACAACGCCACGGGTGCCGACATCGACCTGCTAGCCGCCACTTTGACAGGCTCAGTGGCCAGTTACACCTTCAATTCAGCAGATGCCCACTATGCCGCTCGCTTCAAGATCGTCTTCGCCGAGGAAGCCACCAACGACATCGTCGATAGCTTCGCTTTCATCAGCAACGGCGAGCTCATAATCAACAACAGCGGTGCAGCCACCCTGCAAGTGATGGACATCACGGGCCGCATCCTGAGCAGCGAGAACATCAAGGGCAGCTACAGCATGAGTCTCAACCTGAGCGCGGGCGTGTATGTGGTCCGCCTCAGCAACGGCCATGATGTGAAGACGCAAAAGATAGTCATAAGATAATGTCACAAAACGCTCAAAACATACAAAACCCAAGCAAGTCAATAGGAAGCCTGCCAACCGGCGGCTTCCCGTCGGCAAGCCGATTGGCGAGCCGACCTGACAAAAAGCAAGTTTTGTAGGTTTTGTGGGAAAAGAAGAACAACTAAACAACAACGATAAAAACTTGAATAACGATGAAAAAACTAATTTTGACAGCAGCAATCATTCTGGGCTTTGCCATGGGCTTATACGCACAAAAACTCTTCATGGATGAGCAAGAAATCCAAGATGGCCTTTTCGCGCGTAATAATTTCTATTGGATGATGAGTGATGATGAAAGAGAGGATGATAAAGAAGATAACGAACCCCAAGGTGGCCTTTTCGGGCGTGGTGATTTCAGTTATTTTGGAATGTCGAGGGATGGTGGGACCTTTAGTCTTTGTTTTCCCGGCCACAACTTCACCACCAATTGGAATGGCGGATCGCAAGGACATGATGACGACCTGCTACCACTCGGCAACGGTGCCTTGCTGCTCATAGGCTTTGGCGCAGCCTACGCTATGTCGAAGAAAAAGAAGAAGGACTGAACCTATCGGAATCTAATCCAAAAGGCGGCCATGAGATGAAATGGTCGCCTTTTGGTGTTTTTAATAATAACTTGTTGAGATTCTCCTACGGGGAATGGAGTCCGTTCGTTTTTTTACATGCGGCGGCTTGTGGGGCTTATGAATAGTCAACTTGTTTATGCCGCCGCTTAATAAATGGCTTAGCTCCATTCCCCGCAGGGGAATCTATTGTATGCAGTTTAATTTTGAACACCTACTTATTGACATAAAACAGAAAAAATATGTAAATTTGCACCCAAATCGAAGATTCAACGTAGTTAAATTGAAACAAAATGGACAAAATCGGATTGACCTACAATACTGAAAAAGAGAAGATTGCCATCCCAGAATATGGCCGCTGCATACAGGAAATGATCAAGAAGCTGCCGGAGATAGAAGACCGCCAGCAACGCACCGAGGCCGCCAAATACATCATCAGCGTCATGGTGCAGATGAACCCGCAAATCAAGGAGTCGAGCGACTACGAGCACAAGCTTTGGGACCATCTTTACATCATCTCCGATTACCAACTCGATGTGGACAGTCCATATGAGCCACCCACCATCGAGAGCCAAAGGAAGAAACCGCAACACATTGGCTACCAAAACAATGACATCAAATACGGCCATTACGGCCAATATCTTGTCAAGATGATTGAGGCCGCCTCGCAGGAGGAGAACGAGGAGGTTCGCGAAGCCCTTGCCTACTCCTTGGCCAGCCAAATGAAACGCAACTATTTGGAATGGAACAAGAGCGTCGTCAACGACCAAGTCATCCTCGACGACCTGAAAAACATCTCGGGCGGACGGCTTGTCATCGGCGACGAGTCGAAACTGAACTCTACGGGTGACCTTCTTGGCAAAATCAAGCAAAAACAACAGCAACCACAGCAGCAGCCCGGCAAGAAAAAGAAAAAGAAAGTGCCGAACCTGAAGGCCAACATGAACAACCCGAACAACCCAGCCTACAAACTGCGGATGCAGCAATTGGGGAAACTTTAATCGGCGTTTCGACAAGCTCAACGACCTTTGCTTTTTCGGCCTTAAGGGTCTCTGAGCCTGTCGAAGGGCCTTTCAACAAAAACATCATGGCATCATTAAAGATAAAAGGCGGCAACCGACTGCAAGGCGAAATCGTCCCGCAAGGTGCGAAGAACGAAGCCATGCAAATCCTTTGTGCCTGCCTGCTCACCGAGGAGAAAGTCACCATCCACAACCTGCCCGACATCCTTGACATCAACAACCTGATTGCCCTGTTGGAAGGCATGGGCGTTGACATCGAGCGGCCAACAAGGAGCGACATTATACTGCAAGCCAAGTCCATCAATTTCGACTATTTCAACGGATCGGCCTACCAACAGACCGCCTCAAAATTGCGCGGTAGCGTAATGATGACCGGCCCCATGCTGGCGCGTTTCGGCAAGGCTTACATGCCCAAGCCCGGCGGTGACAAAATCGGTCGGCGCAGGCTCGATACACACGTCATCGGTTTGCAGAAACTGGGCGCCATTTTCGATTTTGACACCTACGAAGTCGGGGTGCAAAAGGGTGGACTGAAAGGCTGCTACATGCTTCTGGATGAGGCCTCCGTGACCGGCACGGCCAACATCGTCATGGCCGCAGTAATGGCACAAGGTACCACGACTATTTTCAACGCTGCTTGTGAGCCTTATCTCGTCCAACTCTGCACCATGCTCAACAACATGGGCGCCGACATCAAGGGCGTAGGCTCTAACCTTTTGACCATCAACGGCGTAAGTCGCTTGCACGGCACGGAACATACCCTTTTGGCCGACATGATTGAAGTGGGCAGTTTCATCGGCATGGCCGCCATGACGGGCAGCGAAATCACCATCAAGAACGCGGGCATCGCGCAATTGGGCATCATTCCCGATGTGTTCCGCCGACTTGGCATCCAAATGGATTTCCGTGGCGACGACATTTTCATTCCAGCTCAGGAGCATTACGAAGTACAAACCTTCATGGACGGAAGCATCCTCACCGTCGCCGATGCGCCTTGGCCCGGCTTCACTCCTGACCTTATCAGCATCGTTTTGGTGGTGGCCACGCAAGCCAAAGGCACCGTACTCATCCACCAGAAGATGTTCGAGAGCCGCCTGTTCTTCGTCGATAAACTCATCGACATGGGCGCGCAAATCATCCTCTGCGACCCGCACCGCGCCAATGTCATCGGCCTCGACCACCATCACGCCTTGCGCGGTATCCGCATGGCCTCGCCCGACATTCGCGCCGGCGTCGCCCTGCTCATCGCCGCCCTCTCCGCCGACGGCACCAGCATCATCGACAACAGCGACCAGATTGAGAGGGGATATCAGTATATCGACAAGCGACTGAATGACTTGGGGGCGGAGATTCAACAAATTTAAGCACTTTTTCTCAAGCAAACATTTTGGGGAAACCACGGTTTTTGGCAAAAAACAATTCGGGGGAAATAAGGATTTCGATAAAAAACAATTCGGGGGAATTGGGTATTTTTAAGAAATAAATTTGCGGGGATTTAGATTTTTTGTATTTTTGCAGTATGAAATACAAACCTTTATGGAAGAAAAACCCTTTAAGAGAAAAATCTACACCCAATTGCTCCAATGGAAAGAGGAAAGCATGGGCAAAACCGCCCTATTGGTTGAAGGTGCAAGGCGCATTGGCAAATCAACCATCGTTGAGGAATTTGCCCGCAACGAATACGAGTCGTATATCCTCATCGACTTCAATAAAGCCTCAAAGACGACAAAAAGCCTCTTCGAAGACCTCTCCGACCTCGACTACTTGCTCCTAAACTTGCAGGCTTCTTACCACAAAACTCTCACACCGCGCAAGTCAGTCATCATCTTCGACGAAGTGCAGCGATGCCCTTTGGCTCGCCAAGCCATCAAATACCTTGTGGAAGATGGACGCTACGATTACATTGAAACCGGTTCGCTCATCAGCATCAAGAAGAACATTGCCGACATCACCTTGCCCAGCGAGGAAGACCGCATCCAAATGTATCCAATGGACTACGAGGAATTCCGTTGGGCCTTAAACGACGACAGCACTGTACCATTGTTGCGTCAATTTTGGGAGAAACAGCACCCTTTAGGAGCGGCTCATCGAACCGCAATGCGAGACCTTCGCCTTTATATGCTCGTGGGCGGAATGCCCCAGGCCGTCAGCACCTATATCAAGACCAAGAACCTGCGCAAGGTTGATGAAATGAAACGCAAAATCATCCGTCTGTACGCCGACGATTTCATGAAAATAGACGCTTCGGGCAGGATTTCAAGAATGTTCATGGCCATTCCTTCGGCATTGAGTCGCAACGCATCACGCTACGTCTCTTCTTCGGTGATTGGAACCGTAGAAGAAGAAAAGATGACCGAACTTCTGAGGAGCCTTGAAGACAGCAAGACAGTGAATTTCGCTTATCACACCAACGACCCCAATGTGGGCATGGCACTCACCAAAGACGAAAATCGTTACAAACTATTTGTTGGCGACACAGGACTATTCGTCACTTTGGCCTTTTGGGACAAGAGTTTTACGGAAAACGTCATATACGAAAAACTGTTGGGCGACCGACTTCCGGCCAATTTAGGCTATGTGTACGAGAACCTGATTGCACAAATGCTTGTGGCGGCAGGCAACGAACTATACTACCATGTATGGCCAAAAGACGAGAAACATTATTACGAAATCGATTTCCTCCTTTCCCGCAGCAATAAAATCTGTCCGATAGAAGTAAAGTCGTCAGGATACAACTCCCACGTGTCGCTTGACGCTTTTTGCATGAAGTATTCATCCCGCATCGGTGAGCGGATTTTGCTATACACCAAAGACTACCAAAAAGACGGCGAAACCACCTGTGTCCCTGTATATTTTACGCCGTTTTTGTAACTCTTTTCCCTGCCATTTTGTCAAAATCCATGCTTTGGCAAAGGATTTGATGAGCCATGCGGCAAAATGAAAAAAATAGTAAAACAACACATATCATGAAAGAAAACGAAAACGTTAAGAATCAGGACGATGCCTTGAAAGACACCGTCAATGCTGATTTGGAAAACAACCAAGAACCCGTTGAAGAGCAACCCAAACACGACGAAAAACCCGAAGACAAGACGGAACCTAATGACAAAGGTTCGGACAAAAAGTCAAAGCGGTTCAAGATTCGTCATGCGCAGGAGAAAGCCTTGGAAGAAGAAAAGGCCAAATATGCTGAACTAAATGACAAGTATTTGCGTCTGTTCTCGGAGTTCGACAACTTCCGCAAGCGCACCGCCAAGGAGAAATTGGATTTGACCGTCACCGCATCGGAGAATGTCATCAAGGACATCTTGCCCGTGCTTGACGACTTCGAGCGTGCCCTGCAAAACATGGAAAAGAACGGCAATGAGGCAGATATGCAAGGCGTTACCTTGATTTTCAACAAGCTGAAAGACACCTTAAAGAAGAAAGGCTTGGAGGAAATTGAGGCGATGGATGTCGAGTTCAACACTGACGAACACGAAGCCCTTACGATGATTCCCGCCCCTGACGAAAGCAAGAAGGGCAAAGTCTTGGACGTGATTCAAAAGGGTTACAAGCTGAATGGCAAAGTGATACGCTTTGCGCGAGTGGTTGTCGGTAATTAAGAATACGGCCCTTCGACAGGCTCAGAGGCCTAAGGTCGTTGAGCCTGTCGAAACGCCGACCCTATTAGAATAAGGAATTTAGAGTTATGGCAGACAAACAAAAACGAGATTACTACGAGGTGCTTGGGGTTAATAAAAACTCCACACCCGACGAAATAAAGAGCGCGTACCGCAAGGCCGCGCTCAAATGGCACCCTGACAAGTGGGTGAACGGCACCGATGCCGAGAAGAAGACCGCCGAGGAGAACTTCAAGGAAGCCTCGGAAGCCTATTCCGTGTTGAGCGATGCCAACAAGAAGGCGCGTTACGACCAGTTCGGCTTCGCCGGCATGGATGGCGGTTCGGCTGGCGGCGGCTTCGGCGGTTTCGCCGACTTCGACCTGAACGACATCCTGAACAGCGTGTTCGGGCGCGGCTTCGATTTCGGTGGAGGTCGCGGAGGCTTTGGCTTCAGCGGTTTTGGCGGAGGTGGCGGTCGCGGAGGCACTGTCAAGCAGCGCGGCTCCAATTTGCGCGTGAAGGTGAAGCTCAACTTGTCAGAGATCGCCCATGGCGCGAAAAAGAAAATCAAGGTCAGCAAGTACGTGACTTGTACACATTGTCACGGTAGCGGCTCCGAGGACGGCTCCACCGAGACCTGCCCGACCTGCCACGGTCGCGGTCAAGTGGTGCAAACCGTCAACTCGTTCTTCGGGCAGATGCAGACCGCTTCGGTGTGTCCCACTTGCAACGGACAAGGCACCGTCATCAAGAAGAAATGTACTCATTGCGGCGGCGAGGGCATCATGAAGGGCGATGAAATCATCGACATCGACATCCCCGCCGGCGTGGGCGAAGGAATGCAACTCACCGTGCGCGGCAAGGGCAACGCCGGCCCGCACAACGGCATCAACGGCGACCTGCTCGTCCTCATCGAGGAAGAAGCCCATCCCGACTTCGAGCGCGACGAAAGCACCTTGATTTACAACCTGTTCATCACCATTCCCGAAGCCATCATGGGAACACAAGCCGAAGTGCCCACCGTCGACGGCAAAGTGAGGATAAAAATTGCCCCCGGCACACAGAGCGGTAAAGTATTGAGGTTGAGAGGCAAAGGCTTGCCAGTGGTCAATGGTTACGGCACGGGCGACATGCTCGTCAACGTGAACGTATGGATTCCGAAGAAGTTCAACAAGAAAGAGGAGGAACTGTTGCAGCAACTCTCGCAGTCGGAGAACTTCAAGCCCAATCCCACCGCCGAGGAGAAGAGTTTTTTTAGCAAAATAAAGGATTACTTTAATTGATAACGCGGCGTTTCGACAGGCTCAACGACCGCCCGAGGGCCCCTGAGCTTGTCGAAAAGCCCTTGTCCAAATTAACACATGACAAAAATATCCGTCAACGAGGTCACGAAGAAATATGCCGACCACCTTGCCTTAGACCGTATGTGCATTGACATTCCCGAGCATTGCATATACGGCCTTTTGGGTCCCAACGGCGCGGGCAAGACCACCCTCATCCGCATCCTCAATCAAATCACAGCGCCCGATTCAGGCCAAGTGCTGATTGGCGGCGAGCCTTTGTGCCAAAAGCACATCGCCCACATCGGCTACCTGCCCGAAGAACGCGGCCTTTACAAAAAGATGAAAGTCGGCGAGCAGGCCATTTATTTAGCCGAACTCAAGGGCATCAAGAAGGTCGAGGCGCAGAAACGGCTGAAAGTTTGGTTCGACAAGTTTGAAATCAGCGGCTGGTGGGACAAGAAAGTGGAGGAACTCTCGAAAGGTATGCAGCAGAAGGTGCAGTTCATCACCACCATCATCCACGAGCCGGACATCCTCATCTTCGACGAGCCTTTCAGCGGCTTCGACCCCATCAACGCCAATTTGCTGAAAGAAGCCATCCTCGATTTGAGGGACAAGGGCGCAACTATCCTCCTTTCGACCCACAACATGGCCTCCGTCGAGGAACTTTGTGACAGCATCACCCTGATTAACAACGGAAAAAGCATCCTACAAGGCAAGGTCAGCGACATCAAGCGGCAACACGACACCCACCAAAGGGAAATCATCGTCCGCTACGACGACTTCGCGAAAGTCATGGCCATTGCCGACACCTATAATAATATAAAGGTGGAGCATACCGACCGCCCCGACGAAACCAAACTGACCCTGTTCAGCGAGTCGCCCAACGAACTGCTTGGCCAATTGCTACAAGTCGGGCAACTCGTCTCGTTCAAGGAAGTGTTGCCTTCCATGAACGACATTTTCATCCAAGAAGTGCAATCCAAAAACCAAGCCTCATGAACAAGATCGGACTCATCATCAAGCGCGAGTATCTGACCCGCGTGCGCAAACGTAGCTTCCTCATTCTCACCTTCTTGGGGCCTATTCTGATGGCTGCCATCTACATCATTCCCATCATGCTCGCCCTCAACGCCAGCAATGAAAAGATGCGCGTGGCTGTGGTGGACGAGAGCCATTGGTTCGAGGACCGCTTCAACGACACCAAGGAACACGTTTTCATCCTCATGCCCGGACAACCGATTGATTCCGTGAAGGAATTGGTGAAAAACGGCGTGTTCGACATGGCGCTATACGTGCCGCCCACCCAACTCAACATCCCTTCAAATGCCGTAGTCTACAGCATCCGGCAAGTGCCGATGGAGGTGGAAACCTACATCAGCGGCGTGATGCAGAAGGAAATCGAGGACCAAAAACTGATGGCCAAGGGCGTCGACCCCGAAATCGTCAGCGCGGTCAAGACGGATGTCAACCTGCAAATCATGCGCATGGACGAAAAGGGCAACGAAAAAGAGACCTTCACCAAAGTACAATTCACCCTCGGTATCATTTTGTCCATGCTGATTTACATGTTCATCATGGTTTTTGGCGGACAAGTGATGAACGGCGTAATTGAGGAAAAAACCAACCGCATCATCGAAGTCATCATCAGTTCGGTGAAGCCTTTCCAACTGATGATGGGAAAAATCATCGGCGTTTCGTTGGTCGCGCTCACCCAGTTTGTGCTCTGGATTTTGCTGACTGGCGTACTTTATGTGGGCTTCTCCGCTTACATTGGCCTGAGCCATCCTACCGAAATACTTTCATCAGGCACAGTCATGACGCAGGAAATCACTTCAAACGACATCATGAGCAACGAGAATGTGCAAAGCATCGTGCAGATTGCACAAAGCATCGATTTCGGCACCATCATTGTCTGCTTCCTCGTGTTCTTCATCCTCGGCTACCTGCTGTATGCGACGCTTTACGCCGCCATCGGTTCATTGGTCGACAACAACACTGATTCACAACAATTTACTTTACCCATTACCGTGCCGCTAATGGTCGCTATCATTTCCTCGTTCTACATCGTCAACAACCCCGACAGCAACCTATCCGTCTGGCTTTCAATGATTCCGTTCACCTCCCCCATCTCGATGATGGTCAGGATTCCATTTGGCGTACCAATATGGCAAATCGTGCTCTCGGTCGTGCTTTTGGCCGGCACCTTCGTCTTGATGACTTGGGTTGCGGCGAAAATCTACCGCACGGGCATTCTGATGTACGGAAAAAAGCTCACTTACAAGGAAATTTTCAAATGGTTGAAATACAAATAGAATAATTTCGTATTTTTGCAGGCTCGAAATCGGGTAAAATCGACACAATTGAAATTTAATAAATTAAAAGTCAAATAATTAAATCAGTTTTACAATGCAAAACAAAGGAGCAATCAGGACGATAGCCATTATCTTCGCGCTCATCTTTCTCTATCAGCTCTCGTTCACTTTGGTGACCAAGAGAGTGGAAAGAAAGGCTGAGAAGTATGCTGAAGCAGAGGCTACGAAACTTGCAAACGGAAACGAGTCGGAGATGAATCTCATCAAGAACCAGAAAGAGACCTACTATCTCGACTCCATCAGCAATGTGAATGTGTACAACCTTTTATTCAAGAAGTACACTTACCGTGACGCAAAAGAAAGAGAAATCAACTTGGGTTTGGACTTGAAGGGCGGTATGAACGTCACCCTTGAAGTCTCGGTGAAAGACATCGTCAACGCTTTGGCGGGCAATTCACAAGACCCCACATTCGTGAAAGCCATGGAATTGGCCACCGAGCGGCAGGAAAAGAGCGAAGGCGACTTCGTGACCCTGTTCGGCGAGGCTTTCGAAGAAGTTGACCCCAACGCCAGACTTGCCTCCATTTTCCTGTATGAATTCAAGGACAAAGGCATCACCGTCAATTCGACCAACAGCGAAGTGCTGAAGGTGTTGAGAAGCGAGAGCGAAGGTGCTATCAACCGTTCCTACCAAATCTTGAGAACCCGTATCGACCGTTTCGGCGTGGCCCAGCCCAACATCCAGAAGTTGGAAAACTCGGGTCGTATCCTCGTCGAATTGCCCGGCATCAAGGATCCGAAACGTGTGCGTAAGCTCCTCCAAGGTACGGCTCAGTTGGAATTCTGGGAGACCTACAATTTCAACGAACTTCAGCAGTATTTTGCCGAAGCCAACAACAAACTGGCTGAAACCAGAAAGGCCAAGAACGCTTTGGAAAGCGGTGAGACCGTGACCGAAACCGTTGAAGGCGAAATCGTTGAGGCCGCCATCGACAGCATCGTTGCCGACAGCACCAACCTCCTTGACCAGTTGGCCGACAAGCAAGAAGAAGAAACCCTTTCGCAAGAAGAGGAGTTCAGCAAATATCAGGAGAACAACCCCTTGTTCGCCTACCTGCAGCCTTCCTATTATCAGAATGAGGCTGGTCAGATTATGGCTGGTGAGACTGCCCGCGTGGGTATCGCCCAAGTGAAGGACACCGCCGTCATCAACCAAATGCTGGCCGAGACGAAAAACATCTTCCCGCGCAACCTCAAGTTCGCTTGGACTGTGAAGCCTGAAATCACGCAAGGCGAGATGGAATTCCTCGAACTCGTTGCCCTGAAGATGTCGCGCGACAACAAGTGCGCCCTCGGTGGCGAAGTCATCACCGACGCCCGTCAGGACTACGGCCAAAACAACCAAGTGGAAGTCACCATCCAGATGAACTCCGAAGGTGCCAAGGCTTGGAAGCGCCTCACCGGTGAGAACATCGGCAAGCAGATTGCCATCGTTCTTGACGACTATGTTTACAGCTATCCTGTGGTGAACGGCGAAATCCCGAACGGTCGTTCGTCCATCAGCGGTGGCGGCATGACCATCGACGAGGCACAAGACTTAGCCAACATCCTGAAGGCCGGTAAGTTGCCTGCGCCTGCAAGAATCCTTGAGGAGCAAGTGGTTGGTCCTTCGCTGGGTAGAGAAGCCGTGCAAAAAGGTATGTGGAGTATGGTGTTCGCCTTCATCCTCGTGCTGGTCTACATGGTGTTTTTCTACAACAAGTCCGGTTTCGTGGCCGATATCGCCCTGTTGGTCAACGTGTTCTTCCTGTTCGGTATGTTGGCTTGCCTCGGCTCCGTGCTGACCTTGCCCGGTATCGCTGGTATCGTACTTACCTTGGGTATGGCCGTCGACTCGAACGTGATTATCTTTGAGCGTATCAAAGAAGAAATCAAGGCTGGAAAGGGCATCAAACTTGCCATCGAAGATGGTTACAAGAACGCCTATTCCGCTATTATCGACGGTAACGTCACCACCTTGATTACTGGTGTCATCCTCATCATCTTGGGTACGGGTCCTGTGCACAGCTTCGCTGTCACCCTCTGCATCGGTATCCTGACTTCCTTGGCCACCTCCATCTTCATCAGCCGTTTGATTTTCGAACGCATGTTGAGCAAGGATAGAGAAATCAGCTTCTCGACCAACATGACGCGCAACTTCCTGCAAGGTACGAGCTACGACTTCATCGGTATGCGCAAGACTTCCTTCATCATCTGCATCTGCTTCCTCGTGGTCAGCTTAGGCTCGCTCGCCATTCGTGGCCTGAACCTCGGCATCGACTTCAAGGGTGGCCGCAATTACGTCGTCCAATTCGACGACCCGAACATGAAGGTTGAAACCGTCCGTGAAGCTTTGGCCGACATCAACATCGACAAGAACGCCATCCACAGCGCTCTCGAAATGAGAGAAGACCAAGAGGTGGAAGACTGGTCGACGCCTGAAGTGAAGACCTACGGTACCAATGGTCAGGTGAAGATTACGACCAAGTTCTTGATCAACAACGACAGCCCCGCCGTTGACTCCGTCATCCAAGTCATCCTTTACAATGGCTTGCAGGGTCTCTATACCAATGGTTTGGATATGAACCAGTTCTCGTCAGAAGACGAAACTGTGGGCATCCTGAGCACGCAAAAGGTGGGCGCCACCATCGCCAGCGACGTCACACGTAAGTCCATCTGGGCTATCATCGTGGCCTTGGCCCTCATGTTCTGCTACATCGCCCTCCGATTCAAGAAGTGGCAATATGGTGTGGCTTCCATCATGGCTCTGACGCAAGACACCCTCATCGTGTTGGGTATGTACTCGCTGTTCTACAACATCCTGCCCTTCACCATGGAGGTTGACCAAAGCTTCATCGCCGCTGTGCTGACCGTTATCGGTTACTCCATCAACGCCACCGTGGTTATCTTCGACCGTATCCGTGAGAACGTCGGTTTGCATCCGAAGTCCTCGTGGAAGACGAACATGAACAATGCCGTGAACAGCACTTTGACCCGTTCGTTCAACACCTCAGGTTCGACCTTGGTCGTGTTGCTCGCCATCTTCATCTTCGGCGGCGACACCATCCGTGGCTTCATCTTCGCCCTGTTGGTGGGTGTGTTGGCCGGTACGTTCTCTTCAGTGTTCCTGTCCTCGCCGTTCGCCTACGTCTTGATGAAAGGTGACAAGAAAGATCAGGAAATCGAAGACAATCCCAAGAAGAAGTGATTAAATATCATAAAATAACCTTCTAAACTGCTTGCAAAAAAATCCCGCTGGAAACGGCGGGATTTTTTTATTTCCAAATCCACTCCGTTTCCCCGAATTATTGTACTTTTGCCCAATAATAAAAACGCTTTTCCTGCGTTTGGAAAAAAGAGAATTTATGTCTATGAAAAGATACATCCTGATTATCATGTCGGCCCTGTTCATTTTCATGAGCAGCGACCTTTACGCACAAAGAAGAAACCCTGCCAAGAACGCCGATTTGGCCTTTGGCCGCAAGCAATACACCGAGGCCGCCGACCGCTACAAGAAAGCCTACCGCAAGGTGCGCCGCAACAAGGACGAACGCAACCGCATCAGCTTCCAGATGGCTGAATGCTACCGACTTATCGGCCTCACCAAACGCGCCGAGCCTTATTACAAGCGCCTGCTGAAGACCGAATATCCCAACACGCATCCTGAGGTGTATCTCTATCTGGCCGAGACTTACAAGATGAACCAGAAATACAAGGACGCCATTGAGATGTATGAACTCTATGCCCAAAAGGTTCCCGAAGACCCACGAGGACCAGCGGGCGCCGAAACCACTGCGCTCATACAGGAATGGATGGAGAACCCGTCGAAATACCAACTCACTGAGCTGAAGAAAGTGAACTCTTCAAAAGACTCCGACTATTGCGCCACTTGGATCAACAACAATTATAACGAAATCATCTTCACCTCCACCCGCGACGCCGCCACTGGCAAGGAAAAGGACGGCATTACGGGACAGGAATTTGCCGATTTTTTCATCACCAAGCAAGACCGCAAAGGTGATTGGAGCACGCCCGTCCTCGCCGACGAAAGCGAAGCCATCAACACCGAAGCCAGCGAAGGCACGCCATTCATGAACTCGAAATATACCAAGCTCTACTTCACCCGCTGCCAAAATGGTGCCCACCGCAAGAACGGCTGCCAAATCATGGTGGCCGGCAAGAGTGGCGGCGCGTTTTCGGAAGCGCGTCCCGTGGAGATTGCAGGCGTTGACACCCTTGACATCGTGGGCCATCCTACCCTTTCGAACGACGAACTGATTATCTATTTCGCTGCCGAACGCAAGGGCGGTTTTGGCGGCAACGACATCTGGATAGCCATGCGCGACAACGCCACAGAGCCTTTCAAGCACCCCTTCAACCTCGGTGAGCGCATCAATACGGCTGGAAATGAAGTATTTCCGTTCTTGAGATACGATACTGTCCTCTATTTCGCCTCCGACGGTCACGGCGGCATGGGCGGCTTGGACATTTTCGTCAGTTCGATGGACACCAGCGGGCAATGGGGCGAGCCGCGCAACCTGAAATACCCCATCAACTCGACGGGCGACGACTTCGGCATCGTCTTCCACCCCACCGACGAACGCGGATTCATTTCCTCCAACCGTGGCAACAACCGCGGTTTGGACAACATCTATTACTTTGAAGAACCGCCTATCCTCTTCACTTTCTCTGGCACGGTCAAGGATGCCAAGACCAAACAATTCGTCAGCAACGCCGCCGTGCGTTTGATTGGCAGCGACGGCTCCAACATCATGACCCGCACCAACGACAAGGGCTATTTCAACTTCAGCGACAGCCAAATCAACAAGAACACGACCTACGACATCACCATCGACAAGGACAACTACTTCACGCTCAGCGCACAAGAAACGACCATCGGTTTGGAGTTCAGCAAAGATATTGAAAAGGAATTCGACATCGAACCCATCCCGCAGGAGCCGATTATGCTGCCTGACATCCTCTATGATTTGGGCAAATGGGACCTCAAGCCGCAGTTTGAGGACTCGTTGCAAGGCCTGATTGAGACCCTGCAAATCAACCCGACCATCACGATTGAGTTGGCTTCGCACACCGATGCCCGCGATACCGACGAGCACAACGACATTCTGTCGCAAAAGCGTGCCCAAAGCGTTGTGGACTACCTCATTATCAGAGGTATCGACCCGTTGCGCCTCACCGCGAAAGGTTATGGCGAACGTGTGCCGCGCACCATCCAAAAGGACTTGACCATGAAGGGCTACACTTTCAAGGCTGGCACGCGCCTCACAGAGGACTTCATCAACAAACTGCCCAATACCGATGTGAAGGAAGCCGCCCACCAGATGAACCGCCGCACCGAGTTCCGCATTTTGAGCAAGGACTATGTGCCACGCACCGAAATCAAGGAAGGCGGCACGGTCAACATTGCCATCAACCCGCAAGAGGAACAAAGTGAGACGTTTACTGTGGACAAGAAGGGTTATTTCAACTTCATTGCCAAGGTGGATGGCTACAACGAGCCTTTCACGTACAGCCAAAATGCCGACTTCTGCGTCTCGGAGAGCCGCGCTTTGGAAATGCTGAAGAACGGTCGCCTCACCGCCGACGACTTCCAAGGCGACGTGGACAAAATCCTCACCACTGGCGGCATTGCCAACAATTCCATCGTAATCATCAAGGAAGTCAGAATTGCGGGGCGGTCGCTCTACAACGTGGAGTGCAAGGTCGTGAGCAAGATGATTGAGCAATGGGTCATCGGGCAGAAGAACCTGAAGCAAATGGGCAACTTCGAGTTTGACACCAATGAAAAGAAGTTAAAGTTCAAATAAAAGTGGCGTTTCGACAGGCTCAACGGCCACGGGTGCCTGAGCCTGTCGAAGGCCCCGTTTCAAACAATACAATAATGGACCAACGCTATAGCTTGCGCGGCGTTTCCGCCGAAAAGGAAGACATCCACAACGCCATTAAGAACCTTGATAAAGGCTTGTATCCCAACGCTTTCTGCAAAATCATCCCCGACATCCTCGGCGGCGACCCGCTCTATTGCAACATCATGCACGCCGACGGCGCGGGGACGAAATCATCGCTCGCCTACCTCTATTGGAAAGAAACCGGCGATATGAGCGTGTGGGAAGGCGTGGCGCAAGACGCCGTGGTGATGAACACTGACGACCTCATCTGCGTGGGCGCGACCGACAACATGCTCCTCTCCTCCACCATCGGGCGCAACAAGAGCCTGATTCCGGGCGAGGTGATTTCCGCCTTGATTAACGGGACGGAGCATTTTTTGGAAAAACTGCGCAACCTCGGCATCGGCATCTACCTCACTGGTGGCGAAACTGCCGATGTGGGCGACTTGGTGCGCACCGTCATCGTCGATAGCACCGTGACGACACGCCTCCGCCGCGACGAGGTGATTGAGAACAACATCCAGCCGAATGATGTCATCGTGGCCTTCGCTTCCTACGGACAAGCCACCTACGAGGACAGCTACAACGGCGGCATGGGCAGCAACGGCCTGACCTCGGCACGTCACGACATGCTGAACCATTATCTGGCCGAGAAATACGACGAGAGCTACGACCACAGCATTCCTGAAGAGTTGGTCTATTCAGGTCCGCACAAACTGACCGACCCGACCGAGGTACCCGGCGTGGATGTAGGCAAACTCATCCTCTCGCCCACCCGCACCTACGCCCCGCTGATGATTCCGATTCTGAAGGACTTCTGCAAACAAATCCACGGCATCATCCATTGCAGCGGTGGTGCGCAGACCAAGGTGCTGCATTTCGTGGATAAGCTGCACATCGTGAAGGACAACATGCTAACTCTGCCGCCCTTGTTCCGCATGATTCAAGCTGCCTCCGGCACCGACTGGCACGAAATGTATAAGGTCTTCAACATGGGGCACCGCTTGGAGATTTACACTAACGAAAAGGCTGCTAATGAGATGGTTGCTATTGCCAAGCAGTTCAACATCGATAGTCAGATTATTGGACATGTGGAGGCTTCGGATGTGAAGCGGCTGACGATTCGAAGTGAGTTTGGAACGTTTGAATATTAAGCAAATCATTAAACTATTTGTATCATGAAAAAAGTATTTATTATTATTGGTTTAATTCTAACATGCAAGATTAGTTTTGCACAATTTGATCCAGTTGAAATTGCGCAATCCTTCTTACCCAATAGTTCATACTTCAACGGCCTTCAAATTTCAGACTATCTGATTGACACACTTTGTTGGGATTTTTGGAAGAAGACAGAAAGCCCTGGAGGCGTACCCTACCAGTTCCTTCGTCATAATCGACTTAAATTCTCGTACGATTCTGAATACAGAATTAGTCAAATAGACGCATACTCGTATGATTCCGATCCAAGTAAAGAAGTTACAGAATGGTATCATACCAGCAAGTTTGTTTACGAGTATGATGAGAATGGAAGAACCACATGCTTTAAGGAGTTGAGAAAAAATGGAAACACATGGATAGACAATGACATTTTCATTTTTTTCTATAACGGGCAAGGACTTATCGACACCATAAAAAGAAATTATACATGGGGCATGGAAAACTATATCGATAGCCTGAAATATGTTTATTCCTATGATGAAAACGGCAACTGCATCGACTATGTACTACAACGGCTGAATTCGTACTATGAATGGACATGGCACAATCTTTACCACCGCCAGTACACATACGAAAACGAAAAAATCTTAACCGAAATAGACCAAACATGGGATAACGACTCTTGGAAAAACACTGATTCCATTTCTTATTCCTATGAAAATGAACAAGTCATCATCAATACACATCTGAAATGGAACGTCAATGGTGGATATTGGTACAATTATGAGAATACCAATTATGAATACTACCCTTCTGAAAATATATCAATTATTGTGTTCCAAACTTGGAACAATGAATGGGTAAACAAAAGCCGTACAATCAAACAATTTGACGACTTTGGTGCCCCTATTAAATTTGAATATCAACTGTGGCAAAATGAAGAATGGGCCGACAAAGGTATTTGTAGTTATACAGTGAATGAGAGTAACAATTGCACCGATGCCTTGTGCAAACAGAAGTCTTCGAATGGAATATGGACAGAAAGTAGAGACAATTATTCTATGATTGTTGTATTCAACAACGGCATTTCCATCCTACCCATCACAGGATTACAATTTCACGTTTCTTATTTGTCAACAACTGCATTGAAAGAAAACGACCATAACGAATTTACAATAGTCTATCCCAACCCAGGAATATCACAACTCAACATCCAAGCTGACACTCCCATTACAAGAGTTACAATTTATGATATGATGGGTCGTGAAGTGTTCAACCAAAGCATATCTGAGACCACAATTCACATCAACACAGAAAGTTGGCCTGCCGGAATGTATTTCTGGAAAGCATTTAATTCTATTTCTACATTCAGTGGAAAGTGGATAAAAACTAATCAATAATCAAAGGTCGTGGACATCACCGAAAAACTCGAAACAATAAAGCACCGCTGGGAAGAAATCGGCGAACAACTCGCCGACCCTGTCGTGGCCGCCGACATGAAGAAGTTCGTGAAGCTCAACAAGGACTATAAGGACTTGGAGCCTATCGTCATGGCCTTCAAGGAATACAAGACCTTGAAAGCCAACGTGGAGGAAGCCCGCGAAATCCTTGCCACTGAAAAAGACGAGGAGATGCGCAAGATGGCCGTGGAGGAAATGGAAACTGCCCAAAGCCGCATCGAGCAATTAGAGCAGGACATTCGCGTGATGATGATTCCCAAAGACCCGCAAGACAGTAAGAACGCCATCATGGAAATCCGTGCGGGAACGGGCGGCGACGAGGCATGTCTTTTCGCGGGCGATTTGTTCCGCATGTATTCCAAGTTCTGTGAAAACCGAGGCTGGAAAGTAGAAGTGACCTCCGTCAGCGAAGGTGCAAGCGGTGGCTACAAGGAAATCGACTTTACCGTGACGGGCAACGGCTGCTATGGCATTTTGAAATTTGAATCGGGTGTGCACCGCGTGCAGCGTGTGCCCAAGACCGAGGCCCAAGGCCGCATCCATACCTCCGCTGCTTCGGTGGCGGTTTTGCCTGAGGCTGAGGAGTTTGACGTGGAAATCAACGAGGGCGAAATCAAGTGGGATACTTTCCGTTCGAGCGGCGCAGGTGGCCAGAATGTGAACAAAGTCGAGTCGGGTGTACGCCTGCGTTATATGTGGAAGAACCCCAACACGGGTGAGATGCAGGAAATCCTCATCGAGTGCACCGAAACCCGCGACCAACCCAAGAACAGAGAACGCGCATTATCGCGCCTGCGCACACGCATCTACGACATGGAGTACCAGAAATACATCAGCGACATTTCCGCCAAGCGCAAGACCATGGTCTCCACCGGCGACCGCTCAGCGAAGATTCGCACCTACAACTACCCCCAAGGCCGCGTCACTGACCACCGCGTGGAGGGTTTGACCGTTTATAACCTCGCCGCCGTCATGGATGGCGACTTGAATGAAATCATCAACCGCTTGCAGATGGCGGAAAACGCTGAAAGACTGAAAGAAAACATTGAATCGTAATGAAACAAAACCTACAAAACTTACAAAACTCAAGAGATACGGCGGCGATTGGCACAACCGTGCCGTCGTCGGGAAGCAGCCGGTTGGCATGCTTCCTCTAACCATGAAAGATGGTTTTGAGGGTTTTGCAGGTTTTGTGATAAAAAACAACACGCATGAACAAGCACCAGTTATTCGAGCAAATCAAGAAAAAGCAGTCGTTCCTTTGTGTCGGCCTCGACACCGACATCAACAAGATTCCGCAGGAATTGTTGGCCATGGACGACCCTGTTTTTGAGTTCAACAAACAGATTATCAACCACACTGCGCCTTACGCTGTGGCCTACAAGCCTAACACGGCTTTTTACGAAGTGTATGGTGCCAAAGGCTGGCAAAGTTTGGAACGCACCATCCAATATCTGCACAACAACCACCCCGACATCTTCATCATCGCGGATGCCAAGCGCGGCGACATTGGGAACACCTCTGCCAACTACGCCAAGGCTTTCTTCAACACCCTGAAAGCCGATGCCCTGACCGTGGCACCCTACATGGGCAAGGATTCTGTCGAGCCTTTCCTCAACTTCGAGGACAAATGGGTTGTCCTTTTGGCCTTGACTTCCAACAAAGGTTCTCAGGATTTTCAATACCTGAATGTTGGTGACAAGATGCTGTACCAACAAGTGCTGCAAATTGCCACCACTTGGGCCACTTCGGAGCAGATGATGTTTGTGGTCGGAGCGACGCATCCTGAAGAATTAGGCGAAATCCGCAAGATGTTGCCCGACTATTTCTTCCTCGTCCCGGGCGTAGGTGCCCAAGGCGGCGACTTGCAGACCGTAGCGCACAATGGTTTGAATGACGAATGCGGTTTGCTCGTCAATTCGTCGAGAGGAATTATTTATGCCTCCAATGGCAGTGATTTTGCTGTTCGGGCTGGCGAGGAAGCCAAAAAATTGCAAATGCAGATGAGTGAGTTGCTGAAGGAAAAGAGGTTGGTTTAATCCCTCGCCCTTCGGGCTTGGGATGAGTCGAATCCCCCGCCTTTCGGGCACCCCCTTAAAAGGGGACACGCAAAGCGACAACAAGACAAAGACAATAAGACAAAGACAACAACAAAAAAGCCACCTCGAATGAGATGGCTTTTTCAGTTTCAGTCGGCTGACCAATTAGCGGGCCACCGAGAAGGTGCGGTTCAGCATGGCTCCGTCGTTAGCAAAAACGCGGAGGAAGTAGATGCCGCTGTTCAGGCTTTCGGTGCTGACCTGAGTCTTGTTGCCGCTGACTTCCTGTGTCATGACGCGCTGACCTACAGCATTGTAGACCTCGATACGGGTCATGCCTTCGCCTTCAACGTTCAGCACATTGACTGTCGGGTTGGGATAAAGTTTCAGGCTTTGTTCGAGTTCATTGACGCTCTCCATCCAAGTCTGGAAGGTGGTCTCAACACCATAGAAGGTTTGGCCGTTGATGATGGCATAAGCCTTCACCATGTAGATGCTGGAGTGCTCAAGGTCGTCGGTCGAGCCGAAGATATTGCCAAACTCATTGAGCATACCCACCACAGTATTCGAAGTCGAGCTGGTCACCTTTCTGTAGATGAAGCCCACCTCTTCAGGATAAACTGAATAGTCGATATGGGCGAAGAAATCGGCATGGTTGTAGTCAATGCTGCTGACCTCGGTCTCGCCGATGGTCGCCTGCACCGCACCGTGTACAGACATCAGATGTGAGGCAGATTCTCCAAATTGGCCATTATCCTCATCGCCAAAGAGCACGTTGCCATGGCTGTCCTTCACGATGTAATAGCCGTGACCATACGCACAGCAAATGCCGTTGCCCATCTGGTCATAAATCGCGAACTTCACGCATTCGTTGGCGGGAACGGTGACATGCTCGATGTGCAACTGGGTAGCCGTACCCGCTGCCAGCATGGTGTAGGGACCACCCGAGCCAAGCACAGTGCCGTCGGAAGCGGTGAACTCCCAAGTGATGTGGTTGCCCCACTTGTCTTGCATCAGTTCAAGCTTCAATTCTTCCTCGTCGCCTTCAATCTCAACGTCTTGCCATTCAGCGCATTCGACCGTGCCGGTAGTTTCCTTTTGGAAAGGCTGGCCATTGGCCTCAATCAAAGTGACATGAACGGGATAAGTGCCGAAAGGAACCTCAATGGTTGCCGCAATCTTTTCCACGGCATACTGAGCCAATTGGCCTTCCCAAGTGACGGTTTGGGTTTCGCCTTCCACCTCTACCTCAAAGGTCATGGAAGTCAGGACATCCGTACCAATGTTTTGGACATTGATTTCAATGTCTTTCGAGTGCGTGCAGGTGGCGGCACCAATCTGACTAACACCCTTGAAAGTAGGATAAACAGGCTCGTCGACGCCCTGCACCATATCGAGTTCGCAACCCGTCAGGATAGGACGATAGGCGTTGCCTTGTTGGCGTTCAGCAACCCAAGCCAAGAAGAAGATGTTGTTCAAATCGACATCGACGCCGTTGGGGCTACCGATAACCTCAGGAATCTGGTATTCGTAAGTTTGGGTAATCAGCGTACCTTGCGTAGTAGGGCTGATGGGATCACCCCAAGCGCTTGCAGAAATGACATCGCGGAGGATGTGCATGTGCACATACTGGCCGTTCAGCCATTGCGTGGGATTGTAGTTGCCATAGTCGGCTTGTGAGCCGAGGATGCTGTCCTGCAACATGGCCACGGTCAGATAGTTCTCGCTGACCGTACTGTTGCCCGTGTAATACACTTCAACGGTAATCGTGGCAAGACGGGTTTCGGGATTGACCACCACCATACCAGCGATGTTGCATTCTGAAGCTTGGTTCATCTGCGTGTTCGCTTGGCCGTTCCATTGGCCTCTGTCGATGCCGCTACCGGTAGTACGGTTCACAACACCCGTAGGATAGCCGCTGATGCTGAAGCCACCGTGGATGGTGTTGCCGTCTTGCGTAATCATGTTCGGGTACGTTGTGTAGGCATAACCGCCCGCATGGATGTTGATGGCCCATACCCTACCCGGGTTGTTGGCCATGATTTCATTGGCAATGCGGTGGCCATCAGTGCAATAGCCGCAGCCACGGCCCGTGAACTCTTCGAGGATGACGTTCCTGTTGGCAGGCGTTGTCGAAACATACTGCTGAGCCTTCAAAGAGAAAGTGAAAGCCAGCAAAGCCATTAAGGCAAAAGTAAACTTTTTCATTGTTGAATTATTTTGATTAATACTGATTTTCCGCGACAAAGATACACAATATCAAAAAAATGCGCCGCATCACGACGCATTTTTTTTGAAGAAACAGGAAAAAATTTCCATTAGATGCCTTCGATGACCGTAGTCCAGCCGAATTCGTCAGGCTCGGTGCCGTATTGGATGCCACGGAGCTTGTTGTAAAGCTTCAGGCTCCACGGGCCGGGCTTGCCGTCGCCAAAGGTGTACGACTTGCCGTTTTCGGGGTCGTCGATGCGTGAGATGGGGCTGATGACGGCAGCGGTACCGCAAGCGCCAGCTTCCTCGAAGGTGGCCAATTCCTCTTCGGCGATGGGGCGACGTTCGACCTTCATCCCGAGGGTCTCAGCAATCTGCATCAAGCTCTTGTTGGTGATGGAAGGCAGGATGGACGACGACTGAGGTGTGATGTAGGTATTGTCCTTAATACCGAAGAAGTTGGCAGCACCAGCCTCGTCAATGTACTTCTTTTCCTTGGCGTCGAGATAGAACTCGCAAGCGTATTGACCGCCATGGCAGGCCTCAACGTGCGGACGCAACGAAGCGGCATAGTTGCCACCGACCTTGTAAGTACCCGTGCCGAGCGGAGCAGCGCGGTCGTACTTGCGCGTGATGACGTAAGGGTTGGCCATGAAGCCGCCCTTGAAGTAAGGACCGACCGGCGTGGCAAACACGATGAAAAGATACTCGGTGGCAGGCTTCACACCCACTTGGGCGCCCATGCCGATGAGCAGCGGGCGGAGGTACAATGAAGCACCAGTCTCATAAGGCGGGATGAAGTCGGCATTGAGGGTGACGACCTTCTTGATGGCGGCCTCGAACTTGTCCATCGGGAACTCGGCCATCATGATGCCACGGCTTGAGCTTTGGAGACGCTTGCAGTTCTCGTCCATGCGGAAGACGCGCACTTTGCCGTCCTTGCCGCGGAAAGCCTTCAGGCCCTCGAAAGCCTCCTGACCATAGTGCAGGCAGGTGGCGGCCATGTGGATGTTGATGGTGGTTTCGGAAGTGACTTCAAGTTCACCCCATTGGCCGTTGCGATAGTAGCAGCGGACATTGTAATTCGTTGGATAATAACCAAATGTTAAATTTGCCCAATCGATGTTTTGCATATTGATTTAATTTTTAGTTGATGAATTCTATCGTTTATAAAAGTCCACGAAAATACGAATAATTTCTGAATGTGCGACATTTTTTGACAAAAATTAAGGATTAAGGTTCAAAACCGTTTCCAAATAATGCCTCTCAATGCCAAATTGCGCCTTCAAACCGTTGATTTGCTGCAAAATTTCCGATTTTTTCGGTTCTTTTGTGGTTCTTCTGCCCACCAGCAACACGTTCTTTGGCGTGTGTTCCATCTCGATGAACTCCATCACTTGGGTCTTGTAACCGAAATACTCCAAAATCAGGGCACGGATGGTGTCGGTAATCATCACCGCCTGACGTTCAAGGAAAATGCCATAGCGCGTGATGGCATCCACCTTGCCAGAGCGTTCCATTTCTTGCCGTATTTGTTTGTGGCAGCACGGTGCGCAAACAATCAACTCAGCACCCGCCTTAATGCCTGAAGCGATGGCGTCGTCGGTGGCCGTGTTGCAGGCGTGAAGGGCAATCAGAACATCCAGTTTTTCAGGGTGGAAATCCTGAATGCTGCTCTCCACAAACTCTAAGCCCTTCAGATGGTTGGAATTGATTATTTCGTTGATTTTCAGCACCAAGTCTGGGCGAATTTCCACGCCTTTGATGTCCACAGCCATGTTCAGTTTTTGTGTCAAAAGCTCGTAAAGCGCGAAAGTGAGATACCCCTTCCCTGCCCCCATGTCGGCGATATGAACGGTGCCGTCGAACTTCATTGGCTTGATGAGACTTTCAACGATTTCGGCGTACTTGTAAATCTGCTTGAACTTGTGCTGCATGTCAGCAGTAATCTTGCCCTCGCGGGTGGTCAAACCCAATTGATACCACCACGGATTGGCCGGATTGATGAGGCGGTTTTTCTGCTTGTCGTGGTCAAGGTTCTGCTCGCGACATTCCTGCACTTTTTTCGTCTGAATCGTGGCCTTGCTCTTGCTGGAAACCAACAAAGTGACATCCTCGCTCACGGTGAAAAGCACAGCATTGAGGAAACGTATTGGCAGCATTTCTTCCAGAATGTCAAGCATTTGCGCGGCATCGTAGTTCTTCACCTCGTCGCGGCGCTCGTAGTGGTAGGTGAAGGCAAAAAGTCGTTTCTCCTTTATTAATACGGGCTTCACATACACGTTGCGCAACTCGTCATACTTCTGCGCGGGTTTGCTCAGGGTCATCTTCACCAAGGTGCTTTGCTCGGCGGCCTCACTGACACGGCTCAAGAATTTTTCGATGTTCTCGGACATGGTTGAAATTTTCGGCAAAGGTAGGGAATATTCTCACGCAGAAATCGCAGAACTATGAGAATATCACTCACCATCAACCGCATATTTCCTGAAATTCTCCGCCTGCTCAAAGATTTCCTTAAACACATCGTCTTGCGGAACGGGCGGATAACCGTGCTCGGCCAAAATCAGTATCAAGTCCATCTGCAACTCGGCCTTGATGTCGGCACGATTCGCCCAATCGGTGTATCTCGATTTGTCGTCCACCATGGCTTTCACGGCCGCTGACAACTTCAACAGTTTGTCCTCGGGATACTCGAACCCGAATTTGTGCGCAATCTCTTTCAAGATGTCATAAAACGCCTTCTCTTCGTAGGTGATACCCAATTCCTTGAACGACTTCTTTTCCTTGTTCACCTCTTTCAGCAACTCGGCCATCTGTGCCGCCACTTCGTTGAGCACTTCCTCGGCAAACACGGCATTGTCGCTGCGGTCGTTATAACGCATCACCAACTGGTTCAGCCGTTGGGTGAAATCCACGCCTTTCATCTTGTTCACCTTCTTGAAATCGGTGATGACCGTGCGAAGCAGTTTCTCCATCAGTTTCACCTTGGTATTGGGTTGCTTCAACTTCTCCAATCGGGCCATGTAATCCTCGCTCAACACATCCAAATGCTTGGAATCGGCGTTCACTTGGGCGATTTCCTCCACGCCCTCCGACTGCAAGGCTTCCTCAATCATTTGGCGCACCCTTTGGTTCATCTGTGCAATGTCGGGCGCGTTGCCTTTGGTCAATTTGAAGATGATGGCGCGCACACCTGTGAAGAAATGGACGTCCTCGCGGTCTCGGTCACTGATTTCATCGTTGTTAGAGCATAGGTTATATGCCGACTTCAGTTTCTTGGCATGTCCCATGAAAAGGTTTTCGGCCTTTTCGGTGGACTGAACGAACTCCGCCGCGTTTTTCAGGCACTCCAACTGCTCCAACGGAGAACCCGTCGAGAACTTTGAATAATCGAACTTGTCGAACATGCGGCGCAAAATATCCAACTCGTCCTTCACCATCGTGACCGACTGCTCAATGGTTTCCACATTCAGCCCAATGCCTTCCCCGTCCGCGTATTGTTTCAGGGCCAAATTCATGTTGTTCTTGATGCCGATGTAATCCACCACCAAGCCCTTGTCTTTCCCTTCATACACACGGTTCACCCTCGAAATGGTCTGCACCAGCGTATGCCGTTGGAGCGGCTTGTCGATATACATGGTGTCGAGGCAAGGCACATCGAAGCCCGTAATCCACATGTCAACCACAATGGCAATCTTGAAGTTGGAATCCGGATCCTTGAATTCCAGGGCAGCCTGCTTGCGGTCTTCGTCCGTGCCGAGCAAATCATAAAGTTCCGGCGCATCATCCTTGTTGCGGGTCATGATGAGCCTGATGCGGTCGCTGCCATACAAGGGAGCAGACTCCGCCGCCATTGAATAATCGTGGCCATCTTCCTTTTCTTTCGTGGGTTGAGTCACCCAATGCGGGCGCAAGGCGACAATCTGTTTATATAATTCGTAAACAATGGTCCTATTGGAACAGACAAACATCGCCTTGCCGCAAACCGTGCTGCCTTCTTCCAAGCGTTTTTCGTAATGCTCCACGAAATCCTTTGCCACCGCCTCCAAACGCTCGGGGTCGCCCAAAATCAAGTCCATTTTGGTGACGGCCTTCTTGCTTTCCTCGATTTGGTATTCATTGGTGCCTTCCTCGGCGCATTGCTTGTAATAGTCCTCAATTTCCTGCAACTTCCTATGGTCGGCGAACACCTTGGCGGCACGGCCTTCATACACAATGCGCCGCGTGATTTCGTCGGCCACGGATTCTGTCATCGTGTAGGCATCCACCACCTCGCCAAACACCTCAATAGTGGCATCAATGGGTGTGCCGGTGAAACCCACATAAGTTGCTTTTGGCAAGGAATTGTGCAAATAGGTGGCAAAACCATAACTGCGCTTCACCCCCCTCTCGGTCACGCGAACATTCTGGTTGACATTGGTTTGCGAACGGTGGGCCTCGTCGGAGATGCAAATGATGTTGGCGCGGTCGGAGAGCAGGTCGATGTCCTCGCTGAACTTCTGTATCGTCGTCAGGAACACGCCGCCACTTTTTCGGCCACGGAGCAGTTCGCCCAACTGTTTCCGCGTTTCCACCTTTTTCACGCACTCGTCGCCGATAAACCGCTTGGCGTTCACAAACTGCTCGGCCAATTGTTCGTCCAAATCGCTGCGGTCGGTGATTAGCACGATGGTCGGACTGGCCAAATGGCGGCTGCGCATCAGCATCCTTGTCAGGAAAAGCATGATGAGGCTCTTGCCGCAACCCGTGGCGCCAAAGTAAGTGCCGCCCTTGCCATCGCCGTGAATATTGATGTGCGAGTGCTCCAAGATATGCTCGTAAAGTTTGTGCGTGGCGAAGAATTGCGGATAACGGCACACGATTTTCTTCTCGCTTTTCGAGTTGTCGGGGAAAAACACAAAATCCTTGATGACGCTCAACAAACGTTCCTTTCGGAACAGGCCTTCCATCATCGTGTGCAGCGAACTGATGCCGTCGGTGGCCTTGTCGGTGCTTTCCACCTTGCGCCACGCATAGAAGAAATCGTAGTCGGAAAACAGGGTGCCGTATTTGTTGTTCACGCCGTCGCTGATGACCACGAAGGCATTGTATCTGAACAAATTGGGAATATCCCTACGGTAGCGCACCGTCAGTTGGGTGAAGGCGTTCATGATGGTGGTATCCTCCTTCACGGCGCTCTTGAACTCCAGCACCACCACGGGCAAGCCATTGACATAAACAATGCCATCGGGAATACGTTTCTCCGTGCCTTTGATTTCCAACTGGTTGACAATCTTGAAGATGTTCCGTTCAGTATGTTCAAAGTCGATGGGTTCAACGAACAGGTCGGGCAGCGAGGCATCCTCGCGCTTGATGCTGAAGCCTTCCACCATCAGGCGATGCGTCAGGGCGTTCTGCTCATAGAGCGAAGCCCCGTTGTCGGCGGTCAGGCGGGCCATCACACGGTCGATTTCCAAAGGCGTAATGTCGTCTTGCAGGTAGCGTTCTTGAAGGTAAAGCCGCAAGTCGTCGCGCAGCAGCACCTCCGACAATTCCTTGTGAACGGTCTCGCCATTCTGATACACATAGCCCTGTTGTTCAAACAGTTCCATGATGGCCATTTCGAGGCTGTGTTCGTTGAAATAAGGCATCTTGTTCATTGTCATTTGTTTAATGTATCTTCCTTCCATTCCATCGGATTACGGACAATATAATCGGAAATGTGTCGGTATTCTGTTTCGTTTCGAATGATATGGTCATGGTAATTCGATTGCCACAAAGGATTGTTTTTGTTGAATTTCGCCATTGGCAAATTGTTCGAATCAATCCAATCATCAATTTGTTTGATGGTTGACGATTTAAAACCGGCCACGAATGACGATATGGATTTGGGTTGGCGTTGGAATTGCGGGGTTGTGGGTGGTTGTGGATTTTGGGATTGGGATTGGCATTGGGATTGGGATTGGCGTTGATATTGGCGTTGGGATTGTAGAGACGCACGGCCGTGCGTCTCTACACGGTCGGGCGTTTCCATACGGCCACACGTTTCCACACGGCCGCACGTTCCCACAACATCATCCATGCATTTTGATTTATCCAATATCACGATGGCATGTAAATGGTCGGGCATCAAAACAAATTCGCCCAAAAACAATTCCTCGCGCAATTCGAATGATTTGAAAAATTCATCATAAACAATTTGACCCAAATCGTTCAATATCATTTCTCCATTGACAATGTCCCCGAACAACCTATCACGGCCAGCAGTGACAATGGTAATGTAATAATGCCCGCTGCTGCCATAATCCCATCCTCGCAAACGATTTGACGGTATTCTATATTTATTTCTGAATTTCTCTGTCATTTATAAATGTCTGTTTCTTTTTATTTCCACATCCTCGCTAAAATCATACATTCTTGCAGCAAACTGATGATGGATTGTTCTATTTGGCATTCATTGAAATCGGATGTTTTTATCTTATATTTTATTTACTAAGATGTTTTGTTTCTTATCTAGAAAAACTGTGATTTCTATTGATATTTATTATTGGGAAGTTACACTGCTTCGCATACCACAAACACTATGATTCCATTTGCTTTCTCAGGAATACGTTAAGTTTGTTCAAACTCTCATCATTTGTGTCAAATAAATACTCGACAATCATATTGACAAGTTCGGATCGCTCAACTCTTCTTTCTTTTAATTCTGTGTCAATAATATTAAAAAACTTCTTCCCGTCTTTATCGTTATTGGCATCAACATTGTTCTTATAATACTCCACAAGTTCTGTAAGGCTTTTATTCTGGAAAATGTAATCATTCAATTGTCTAAACAACTTCTGATCAACACTCAAAAATAATTTGTTTCTAAGAAACTTCTCCAAACTTTCAATTGGCAAGAAATTCAAAGGAATATTATTCCCAATATTATTCTTAATTCTATACTGCTCAGCCTTTTCTTTTATATCACCATCTAAAACTATCGTAACAGATGCCTTTTTTCCTAATAAATTATGCGTAATTACATCATTTGCCAAATCAATAACCTTTGTATATCCTCCACATGGTAAAATATGTACCAATTTACTGCTTAATAGTTTTTCACGTCTAAGTATTTGATCAACTATTGCTTTTGCTAAATCATCCTCCACAAGAATTACTTTGTCATATCCAGTATGATCATAAAGAATTCGAGTTGCATACGCAGGATAGCAAGGGTTTATTACTTCAATTGAATTGTCCGAATGTCTCTCAATAAAGAAAATATTTGAAGGAGAAATGCCACTTATTAATTCAATCGAATGAGTGGAAAAGTAAATAGCATAGTTATATTTATTAGCCATATCCTCAAGGAAATGAACTAGTCTTTTCAAAGATGATGGATGTAATGCTAATTCTATTTCATCAAGAAACATCATGCAAGGCTTAGATAGACTTGCTCTATCATTGTTCCTTATATATAAGGAATTCAAAATGCTAATGAGCAAATTCTCACCTGTTGACATGTGGAATTGGCTAATTCTTTTTCCATTCTTTTCATAATAAAAAATATCACCTTTAAATTTCTCATAATTTGGAGATACTCTCCATAGTTTTTCATAAAAGTTATCATCCCCTTGAAGAATTATGCCAAGATTCTTTCTAATGAATTCGTCAGCATGTATTAATTTGCTTTGGTCGATTGCTTCCAAACTAATTATATTATCATAAGTCATGTCCTTGAACCTATTGCCGAAAATCAAACTGCCTTCAAAAAAACCTTTGATATTCATATTTGGTCCATCAGAATATTTCCACCATGAATTATTTTGATTCTTCTTCCATGCTCGTTTTGACAAATTCAACTCAAAACTTATACTTGCATCGTCGTCCGTTTTCCCAAAATATTCTTTCATCGGAATATTAAAAAACACACTAGATGCACATGCTGCAATTGTGCTTTTTCCAGAACCATTTTGGCCAGTAATAGCGTATAGTCCTTTATCTATAGGTAATTCTATTGTTAAATCATCAATGCATTTGATTTTTTTAATGTTCATCTTTAGTTTCATAATTCTACTTATTTAATTTTATTTCCCCATCCTCGCCAAAAGCAAAGACTGTATTTCGATTAATTTTAGATTCTCTGATTTCTTTTGGACATACGAATCAAATAGTGGACGCATTAGAACATCCATTTCTTTCATGGCATCATCTGAAGGTATTATTACCTCTGCTGATTCCAAATCTTCACGCTTGATATGTCCCATAGATGTCGCTTTAGCAGAAATTAAGCGTTTCCATTCGGCAATGTGATTGTGCGTCCATAGAAAATAGTACCACGTAGGATACTTCGCAGATGTAACCTTAAATAAATGTTGATTTAATGCACACTTTTCACCACACCATATATCAATAAATAGTGTAGCGGACCACGAGAAAACCACATCGCCATTATCTATTATAAATTCCTTTGGAATTGTTTTCTTTACATGGTCACTATTATCATCGCAACAGCCTTGGGATAATTCTCTGATTTTCAAGACCGGTAAATACTCTTTTTCTTTGGTTTCAAATTTCTGGCAGGCAATACCATTAAGATACGTTGCAATATCTGTTAGACATCCTAATCTCCACCCCTCCGGCAGACGCTCCATATCCACACCATCCACAAACATCTTGCGGTACAAGGCCTGCGCGGTGGCTTCCATTTTTTCAATCATCTGCTCGTTGAAGCGGATGCGGTTGGAAAGCGTTTCGTATTCCGCCACGATTTCACGCTGGCGGTCTACGCTGGGGATGGGCAACATCACATTGCACAATTCATCCCAATCGAACACCTCACGGGCGCTGCCATGGGAATGGAAACGGGCATATCGGTCAAATTCGGGACGGCGAAACCACATCATCAAATATTCGGGCAATATTGGGGTTTGTAGAGACGCACGGCCGTGCGTCTCTACATCGCCGTGCGACCCAACATCGCCGTGTGTCCCAACATTACCGTCCGTTTCTACATTGCCGTCCGTTTCAACGGATACAATTTCAAAAACCGTATAGGCCTGTGAAATAATGGCCTCCTCTTCGTCCAATAATGCAATGGTGATTTTATCCCCGTTACGCGACGTGACA
>Ga0265298_10001318_pt1 | contig 36686 bp, 32 predicted proteins | sample AusTroGonzalo_MG_3_FD_193486 | JGI IMG/M metagenome (GOLD analysis project Ga0265298, IMG submission 193486) | Bovine rumen microbial communities from tropical cattle in Woodstock, Queensland, Australia - Gonzalo_01 | ecosystem: Host-associated > Mammals > Digestive system > Stomach > Rumen ...
TTTGGCGTTGGCCGGCAGCAGCACGAATGACTTGGCATCGGCAGGCTCGGTGAGCTCGTTTTGTGGACGGACGGGCTTGCGCACCACACCAGCGCGGCTGTGGGCCAGACGGGTCGGGATGCGGTAGAGCACGGGCGTGCCGAGCTTCTCACTCAGGTCGTAACCGTAGTGTACCATATCGTAGGCCTCCTGTTGGTTGGAAGGCTCCAGCATGGGAATCATGGCCCAGTGACCATAGAAGCGGCTGTCCTGTTCGTCCTGCGACGAGAACATGCTCGGGTCGTCGGCCACCACGACGAGGACGCCCTTGGTGCCAATGATGGCAGCATTCATGAAGGGGTCGCCGCACACGTTGAGACCCACGTGCTTCATGCAGGTCATGGCGCGTTTACCGGCGTAGGCCACGCCGATGGAGGCCTCAAGGGCCGTCTTTTCGTTGGCGCACCAATTGGCAATCACGCCGAGTTCCTTGGCCTGCTTCGAGTTGATGACATACTCTGTGATTTGGGTTGAAGGCGTGCCCGGATAGCTGTTGATGGCCGAGCCGCCAGCGTCGATGAAGCCCTGTGCAATGGCCTCATCGCCTAAAAGCAATAATTTTTCCATTATACTAAGATCTTGTACTTTATACTTTATGATTGGCACAAAAGTACAAAAAAAATCTTACAAGCAAGAAAAAATTTTACAATAACTTATGCACTTGCATGATTTGCCCCAGCAGGGCATCATCCTCGTCGTCGTTCTCATGCTGGATGACATAATCGGCCAAAGCCAACTTACTGGCTTCGTCCCATTGTTTAGCCATGCGCTCACGCACGGTTTCGGCATCGCAATGGTCGCGCATCATGGCACGACGCAGACGGGTCTCTTCCGAGGCCGTCACCAATACGATTGCGTCGAAAAACGACTCCAAATGTTTCTCGAAAACCAAGGCCGACTCAAACAGCACGTAAGGCGCGTCCTGTTGCTCGGCCCAACGGTCAAACTCGACAAACAAGGCGGGATAAAGGATGCCTTCCAAATCGTGTTGCGCGGTCTCGTCATGGAAAATGAGGTCGGCGATATGTTTCCTATTAATTAAAGTTTCGGAAAGATAGATTTCCTCCCCGAAACGCTGCTCCAACCGTTTGCGGATTTCAGGATGGAAATACAACTGCTTGGCCTCCACGTCGCTATTGAATACGGGGATGCCGAAGCAATGTTCGAAGAGCGCACAAATCCACGACTTGCCGCTACCGATGTTTCCAGTGATGGCGACTTTTTTCATTGCACAATCAGATATTCGACCTTATCGGGGGTAGTGCTCAAAATCTGGATGGTATTGGGCCAAGCCGCAAGACGCACATCGAGCAGGGGCTGCAAGGTCTCCAACTGTTTCTTGTCGACGGCCACACTGAAATTTTCGGGGGCGATGGAGGCGTAATCCTTGATGGCCACAAGGCATTTCACCGTCATGGCTTCGGGGAAGAACCGCACCTTGAGGCTGTCGGTCAACTTGATGGGTACCTTGACATCCGTCTCGGTGAATTTCTCCACCTGCACATCAGCCTTCACCTCTCTTGTATTGGAATGAATCTGCCCGCCCAGCAAATCCAAGGCAACAATCTCGCTGAAGCCTTGACTCACGTTCATCTTGGAGATTTTTTCCGTCCTCACCGACATCACCGTATCAATGATTTCGCGCGGGCCGTAGATGGTCACCGAAGCCGGGTCGAGGGTGGGAATGCCATAGATGCCGTATTGCCTTTGGGGCTTGATGTCGGCCTGCAACACCACCGGCACTACTTTCGACTTCAAGAAGTCCATACTGAAATAGACCATTGCGTCATTCATGGTGATATCGGAGGCGTTGATGTCCAACAAATTGGCTACCTTTTCGGCCACATACTGGCTGCTGAAGGAATAAGTGTTGCCGTTTTCCAAGCGGTAAGGCACTTCGGCCAATGAAATGCTGACCATGCGCTTAGGCTCACGAATCATCTTGTATCTCAATGTGTGGAACCCATTGATGTCTAACGACATCTTCACCGACGGGCTGGCCGACGAAATCCACCTGTCGGCAGGCACCTCGTCAAACTGCAAACGGAAGGAAGTCTGCGTGGTGTAGTTTTCCGACAACTTGACAAAAAGCCACAATACCGTGGAGAGGGCAAGGAAAATGAGAAACGTAAGGACAGAACGCTTGTTTTTGCGTTCCACCTTCTCAATGATTCGATTCATATCGCAGGGAGAATTTTAAGCCTGTCCGACGCGGGTACCGTTCTGCACCAGTGCAGTCTTCTCCACTTCCACTTCCATGTTGGGAGCGAGAGAAATCATGACGGTGGTATCCTTCACCTCGGTCACCTTGCCGTGGAAACCGCCGATGGTCACCACCTTGTCGCCTTTCTGGAGGCCATCGCGGAACTTCTGTTCCTCCTTGGCCTTCTTCGATTGCGGGCGAATGAAGAACAGCCAGAAAACGACAATCAGCAGAACGATGAAGATGAGGCTCGAATACATGGAGCCGCCTTGGGGCTGGCCTTCTTGCGCTTGTAATAAGATAGTAAGCATGTTCATTTTATGAGATTTTTAGGGTTAATTCAATATTGGTCAGGGGTCAGCACCTTGCCTGAAATCCGCAAAGTCGTCTTGGCAGGGATGGTGTTCGACATCACCGTCAGATAGCGGCTTTGGAAACCGTGGTGGCCCTTGCTGTCATAGGTCGCCTTGATGATGCCTTTTCCGCCGGGAGCGATAGGCTCGCGGGGATACTCCCCTACCGTGCATCCACAGCTTGAAGTCACATCACTGATAATCAGCGGCACATTGCCCGTATTGGTGAAATGGAATGAATAGCTCACCACCTCGCCCTGAAGCAACGTCCCGAAATCGTGCTCTTCCTTATCGAATTTGATGGCGGCCTGCTTGTCGGAAGTTTGGGTAGCCGACTTGGGACTCGTTACTAAATCCGTGGAGAGTTTGCCATCACTTTTGCTATTGCAGGCGGCCAAAAGGCACAAAGCGAAAATCAAGACTGGGAAAAGACGTTTCATAACTCGGGTTCCTTATTTTTGCGTTTTCAAAATCATCACCGAACCTTGGTAGGTGGCGTCGTTCTTCAAGCCATGGCATTTCAGCACATAGAAATAAGTGCCGTCGGAAAGGCCGCCGCCGTCCCAGTTGTTCTGGTAGTCCTTGGAATGGAAGACGATGCGTCCCCATCGGTTGAAGATGGTCAGCTCAGAAGATTCGTAATAGCGGCTCAAAGGCTCGTAGTTCTCATATTCCAAGTTCGAGCCACCGTCGCCTCCGTCTCTTGTCGTCCCGCCACTGCTCGGCATATCGCTACCGTTGTCGAGGGAGATGATGAAATAGTCGTTGATGCCGTCGCCATTGGGCGTGAACACGTTCGGTATCTTCAGCTTCACGGGATTCACCTTGACCGACTTAAAATAAGAGGTGTCGCAACCCTGAGGGTTATAAACCTTCAGTTCAGTAGTGTAATCGCCCACCTCCACATAAGTGAAACGAGGCTCATCCTCGACGGATGTGATGTTATACTGCTCATTCAGAATCCAATAGAAATTGCTGAGCGGCAAGGTGTCGGCTGAAAGGTTCTCGAACGAATAAGTCACGTGCGGATTTTGCAAGTATACCGTGTCGCCCGGGTCGGTGCTGATTTCAATCAAAGGATTGGGATAAGCCTTCAGCGAAACGCTGTCGCGCTGCTGGCAGCCGCGACCGTCAGTCACCTTAATATAATAGTACTTGTAGGCTTCCAAACCGATGGCCCAAGTCGGGTCGTTGGGCGCGATGTGCAAGGGACTGATTTCCCATTGGTATTCAAAAGGCGGAAAATAAGTGCCAAGGCTGTCGACGGCAACCACGGCTTGAGCGGTCTTTCCGTTGTCCTCCTCATGGTTGCTGCAAGTCAGTTTCAGTTGTCGGAACTTCACCTCAAAACGCGGCATCACCTCCACCGTAATCTGGGATTGGCAAATCACGCTATCGGTTTCGGTTACCTTCACTTCCACGCTGTACGTCGTTGTGGAGAAGGGGCGCACTGTGATGCTGTTGGTGGTTTGTCCTCCCGGCGACCAATAGTAGGAATAGAGATAATTTGCCGGTACACTGAGTGTTACGGGTGATTGGCTGCAAATGGGCATTTCGACGTTGCAAGTGATTTCGCAGGGTTCTTGAGCCTTCGCAAAAAGCGTCAGCGCCAATGCGGCGAGCAGCAGCCATGCCTTTCTTATAATGATTGTGGTTTTCATTCCAAAACAAAATAGGTTGCAAAGATAGGAATTTTCCATTGATGAACGCAACAAGACCCCGAATATTGTTCACTCGGTTGATTACAGCTTCGTCAGTTTGACTACTTTTCCCATGTGTACCGGCGTGCCGTAATTGACCACGTAAACACCCGAAGCCCAATCGCTTGCGTCAATCTCGACCGAATGAACAAAGCGCAATGATGTCATGATATTGCCGTAAACATCGAAAACGATCAAATCCGTGAAGCCATCCTCTCCTGACTTGACTGTGAACTTGTCCTCGGTAGGATTCGGGAATATACCCGGCTCGGTTTCAGGGATTTCAGGCTCAACTGGCGTAGGCATCACAGCCGTCCACGAGGCTTCCCAACCCGCTGCGGTGGTGAGGCAGTCGGAACGGAACTCCACGCACATTACATTGGAAGAGGATTGCACCGTGCCCGGACTCTGCGTGTTCCAACGCCCGATTTTCGGTGCGAACACGTTGTCGCCGTCATAAATCCGAAGGAAGTCGAAATCGGCCTCCAAGCTGAAACTGCTGAAATCCAACCGAATGGTCGATTCCTCTGGCCCACGAATCACCCAGATTTTGCGCTCATCGTTGCCATAATTCTGATGGTCGAGGCGGCCAGAATCGCTTTCCAAAACGGTGACGGATGTGCCCTCGTTGATGAGCTTGTAATAGTAGTTCCAATCCCAATACGGCCCCGGGTCGGTGTGCGACTGGTCGGGATAATGCTGGTGCCCTTTGATTTGGACGCATGATCCTTCGCCGCCGAGATTGTAGAGGCCGTTGTTGAGGCAAAAACCGTTGTCTAAAGTGTCGCGGTCGTGGGTGCGCTGCCCGTTGATGGCTTCGTAGCGAGAGCAGATGCTCCGCACCAAGTCAGCGGAAGACTGGTACATCTCCTCCGTGAAGAAACTCCAGATGTTGCCGTAAGCCTCATGCTCGATGCCGATGGTGTAGCCGTTGGCCGTGCGGGCGTGCCATGCCTTGTCTCTTTCGCGCACCATTTGGGTAACTTGCCCGTCAGCCGAACGGATGACATAATGTGCCGAAACCTGCGCATCGCAATTTTTAAACCAACTGATGCAGCCCGCGTAAGAGCCTTCAGTATAATGAATTACAACTGCGCTCACCTCTTTGGTACGCGGCTCCCAATTGCATTCCGGCGCTGGATCCCAAATGGCTGGCGGATAGTCGGGACTGCGCGTAACGCCCAATTCTGGCGCAGTGAGCAAGTCGTAATGATCGGCAAAAACCGTCTTCAGGTCTATCTCATATTTTGGGAATCCGTATTGCTTAGCCTTCTCCGAATTAATTAAAAAGGTGCAAACCGAATACAACATGCTTTGCATGGGATAAACATCCTTCTCCTCCCCTATCGGCAACTCCGAAAGTTGCTGGATGACTGAAAGATAATCTTTGATTTCGTTGGCTTTGTTTTCCTTTGCCAATCTTTCAAACGCCTTTGCGTAAGCCAAAACATTCTTTTCGGGACTTTCCAAAATCTCCGCTTCTGAAATCCCTGAAAGCTCTGACACAAGATGCAGATTATCACGGAAATATCCCTTACCGTCCTTCACCAAACCCATCAAGCCATAGGCGCGCGGCATGGCATCGGGACCATCGTGGAAATAGTTCGCATCCGTCAGGTGATTGCAATGTGTGTTGGTGAAGGAAATGGCTTCCAATAGGCCATTTGGAATACCGGAGCAAACCTCATAAGCGGATTTGAAGGCAGAAGTATAGTTCTGGTTTTCTATGATTTGTGAAAATGACCAAATTGGAATTAAGAGCATGAAAAATAATAGGGTGATGATTTGTTTCATAAGTGGTAGGGTTAATAAATTGACTTCCAGCGTCCTGCCTTCATCATTTCGAATAATCTCTTGAATATCAACAATCGTTAGTTCCTTCAAAGCGCAATGGTTTATGCTGCAAAAATAAACAAATTCTCTGACACTGCAACAATTATTCCTGTCACCCCTACGGGGTTCAATTTGGTATTATACGTTTTTTCGGCAGGGGTTCCATTGCATTCCACCACCTGCCTAATGTCCCATCACCCCTACGGGGTTCCGCTACCAAACCTAGCCCCGTAGGGGCGCAGGATACATAGGCAGGCGGTGGAGCATGTTGTTCGTCTATCTGGACGGACAACACGCGGAACCCCTGCCGACAAAAACAACGAACACAATTTCCCAAAAAATATTGCGGCTACCCTGATACGTTAGGCATGAGTTCCATCACATTTCAAACCTGCCTAACATCCTCTCACCCCTACGGGGTTACTTCGTGCCCTCCCCAAAGTCACGAAGTGACGGCCCGAAATCATGCGGGCGGTGGAATGAAATGAAACCCTCGCCGAAAAACAGCGGCTGCCGTAATGCGATAGGCAGAATTTCCATTACAAGAGTTTCTCCCACAGGCAATTATCAACGATTTCAAACCATTTATTTAATTATGCTATTAAAACATAATGTTTCTAAAACATAATTATTACGATTTCGTATGCACCACTTTTCATAATTTTCCACCCTAAAATCAAAAAAACGCGCCATCATCGTACAAAATCACTACCTTTGCAAATTCTAACAATCACACAGAAAACAACAATAAAAACATCATAAAATGAACACATTCAACGATTTTCAGAAAGAAATTCTCGCTGGCATTCCTGACGAACTGCCGGAAGTGAAGCCTTACGACACCACCATCAACCATGCGCCCAAGCGCAAGGAGATATTGACGAAGGCCGAAAAGAAATTGGCCATCCGCAACGCCTTGCGTTACTTCCCCGCCAAGTTCCACGCCATTTTGGCCCCCGAATTTGCCGAGGAACTGGAAAAATACGGCCGCATCTACATGTACCGTTTCCGTCCGTCCTACAAGATGTACGCCCGCCCGATTGAGGAATATCCCGCCAAGTGCAAGCAAGCCGCTGCCATCATGATGATGATTCAGAACAACCTCGACCCTGCCGTGGCGCAACATCCGCACGAACTGATTACCTACGGCGGCAACGGCGCAGTGTTCCAGAATTGGGCACAATACCGCCTCGTAATGCAATATTTGGCCAACATGGATGATGACCAAACCCTCGCCATGTACAGCGGTCACCCGATGGGCCTGTTCCCCTCGCATAAAGACGCGCCGCGCGTGGTGGTCACCAATGGCATGATGATTCCGAACTACTCGAAACCCGACGACTGGGAGCGCTACAACGCCCTCGGCGTGACGCAATACGGCCAGATGACCGCCGGCTCCTATATGTATATTGGGCCTCAAGGCATCGTCCACGGCACCACCATCACCGTTTTGAATGCAGCCCGCAAACAAGGCGGCGGCACGGCTGGCAAGCTGTTCATCACCGCTGGTTTGGGTGGCATGAGCGGTGCCCAACCGAAGGCTGGCAACATCGCCGGCGTAGTGAGCATCACCGCCGAAATCAACCCGGCTGCCACGCAGAAACGCTATCAGCAAGGTTGGGTCGATGAAGTGTATGACAACATCGAAGAGCTTTTCAAGCACGTCAACGCCAGCATCGCCAAGAAGGAAGCCCGCTCATATGCCTACCAAGGCAATGTGGTGGACCTCTGGGAATATGCTGCTGAGCACGACATCCATGTCGACCTCGGCTCCGACCAGACCTCGCTCCACAACCCGTGGGCAGGCGGTTACTATCCTGTCGGACAGTCGTTTGAGGAATCCAAAACCATGATGTCCGAGAACCCTGAATTATTCAAGGAAAAGGTGCAAGCCTCATTGCGCCGACATGTAGCTGCCGTCAATAAACTGACCGCCAAGGGCATGTACTTCTTCGACTACGGCAACGCCTTCCTGTTGCAGAGCAGTCGCGCCGGTGCCGACATTATGAAAGAAGATGGCACCTTCCGTTATCCTTCCTACGTGCAGGACATCATGGGTCCGATGTGCTTCGACTACGGCTTCGGTCCCTTCCGTTGGGTGTGCGCTTCGGGCAAGCCTGAAGACCTCGCCATCACCGATGACATCGCCTGTCACGTGTTGGAAACCATTGCCAGCACTGCACCCGCTGAAATCCAACAGCAGATGCGCGACAACATCCAATGGATCCGTGGCGCACAAGAGAATCACCTCGTGGTCGGTTCGCAGGCCCGTATCCTCTACGCCGACTGCGAAGGCCGCACCAAGATTGCTGCCGAGTTCAACAAGGCTATTGCTGACGGTCGCTTGAGCGGTCCCGTCGTCCTTGGCCGCGACCACCATGACGTTTCCGGCACCGACAGCCCGTTCCGCGAGACCTCCAACATCTACGACGGCTCGTCGTTCACCGCCGACATGGCCGTGCAGAACGTCATCGGCGACGGTTTCCGTGGCGCCACCTGGGTGAGCATCCACAACGGCGGCGGCGTAGGCTGGGGCGAAGTCATCAATGGCGGCTTCGGCATGGTTCTCGATGGCAGCGCCGACGCTGATAGAAGACTCCATTGCATGTTGCACTGGGATGTGAACAACGGCATCGCCCGCCGCAACTGGGCCAGAAATGAAGGCGCTACTTTCGCCATCAAACGCGCCATGGAAGCTGAGCCTAAACTGAAAGTCACCTTGCCGAATATGGTGGAGGACAAGATTTTGGATAATCTGTTTTAACAGAATTGGACGTTTGTAGAGACGGTGCATGCACCGTCTCTACCTCCTACAACAAAGAGGGCGACTAAAAAGGTCGCTCTCTTTTTTAACTTTTGTCTCGTATTGCAAATGCTGAGGCGGAGCTTCAACAGGTCATAGTTCAAATACAACGCTCCAATCCTGACACAGTTTTTCTAAAGTCCAAGAAGCGTTGAGACCGCTTGTTTCTGGCAAACGAAACACTTCGATGGATTGTCCGAGCTGATTTTGTAGTTTTTCTCCAAACTCTTTGTATTTTCCATAACCATTTATGGCTATCTTTGTTATAGTCGGATTTTTTCTAACAAAACCAACAATATCGTTTGGAATTCCTTCTAGGATACCTTTATCCGTGCCATTAGTTCGCTCAACAAATTGATAATAATCCCAAAGTACGACATGCAAATGTTCTAATAACGCCTTTTTCTCGGTATAATTTGTAGGCAATTTTCGTGTTGCTAATTTTGCCAACATCTTCCACATCCGATTTTTATTATCATAATAATACTACCCGTTGGCGGAATTAAAAAAATGGGAAAAGATAGCGAAATAAATGGATAAAAAGTTGCACATATTGTTGATTTTCAGTAATTTTGTGGTTGAAATCAAAAGTAAATCACAAGAAAATCACATGTACAACTTTTGCGCAAAGTTCCGACAAATTCTTGATATCTGCAAGCGTTATTCAGAAAATCTGGTCAATTCACTCGGCAATGTTCCCCGTGTAGGTGTTGTCCCCCGCTTCTCAGACCTCGAAGTGATTGCATTGAGCCTGACGGCCGAGGCACTAGGCATCGACAGCGAGAACTGCCTGTTCCACAGGCTTTCCCTGTGCAAGGACGGGATCCCGAACCTAATATCCAGAAGGCAGTACAACGACCGCCGGAAGCTGACCGCAGGGCTGTGCGAGGAAATCCGCAAGAGGATTGCCGACGAGATCGATGGCGGCGAGGACTGCTTCATCGTCGACTCGAAGCCCATCGAGGTGTGCAAGCCCGCCCGGTCCAAGCGTTGCGCCATGGGTCGCGGAGACATTGGCCGCGCTCCGTCCTACGGCTACTGCGCTTCCCAAGGGAAGTACTACTACGGCTACAAGCTCCACGGGTTGACTGGCACGAGCGGCGTGTTCCACTCCTACGACATCACGGCCGCCAACGTGAACGACATCAACTATCTGAACGACATCAAGCTGGAGTACCACGACTGCGGCATAGTCGGCGACAAGGGATATCTCAGTACCGAGGTGCAATTAGACCTGTTTGAGACGGCCAACATCCGCCTCGAGACCCCTTCGCGCTCCAACCAGAAGGACGCCAAGCCTTTCCCAATCGTTCTCCGGAGGGTGCGCAAACGCATTGAGACCAACTTCTCCCAGCTTTGCGACCAGTTCCTCTTCATCCGCAACTACGCCAAGAACGTCGACGGACTCTTCACGAGAATCATCGGTAAAATCAGCGCATTTACCGTGTTACAGTACATCAACAAAATCAACAACAAACCTATTGGCCAAATTAAATATGCGCTGGTTTAATTCCGCCAACGGGTTAAGAATATTTAAAAACAAAAAGACGAATCCAAGAAAACCTTGAGTTCGTCCTTTATGATACAAGATGTAACACCCTATTGCTTAGGCAATTGCCTCTTTGATGCAATTCACGATATACCTCACATCCTCATCCGAGACATACGGCCCCGAAGGCAGGCACATCCCTACCTTGAAGAGCGATTCGGAAACACCGTTGACGTATGCCGGAGCATCTTTATAGACCGGTTGCTTGTGCATGGGCTTCCAAAGCGGACGCGCCTCGATTCCCTTTTGATCGAGATAGACACGCATAGCTTCCACGTTGTCGTTGGGTTGGCAATCCGTGGTGGCAGAATCCGCCACATGGATGACTCCTGCCGCACCACCCACCGCGCCTTGGACGACGGTCTTGTAGGCGTTTTCCTGGCCTTTAACCTTCACGTTCTCGTCGATAGTAATGGTGTTCAGCCAAAAGTTGCTGTCGTAGCGCTCATCGGGGTTGCTGTGAACCTCGATGCCTTTCACGTCTTTCAACAATTCCTTGTAGAGTTCGAAAACGTGCTTGTGGTGGTTGATGTGGTCGTTGGCCACGGTCATCTGGCCGCGCCCTATGCCTGCGCAGATATTTGACATGCGGTAGTTGTAGCCAATCTTCTCGTGTTGATAGTATGGATAACTCTCACGGTATTGCGTGGCGTACATCATAATCTCACGCCAGGAATCCTCGTCAGGTGTAATCAACGCACCGCCACCCGAGGTCGTAATCATCTTGTTACCGTTGAACGATAACACGCCGTATTTGCCAAAGGTGCCAAGCACTTGTCCTTTCCAACGGCTACCAAAACCCTCGGCAGCATCCTCAACCACGGGAATGTCATAGAGGTTGGCGATTTCCATGATGCGGTCGGCGTCGTATGGCATACCGTAAAGCGCCACGGGTACAATAGCCTTAGGTTTCTTGCCCGTCTTGGCGATTCTGTCCTTGATGGCCTCTTCCAAGAGGTCAGGATCCATGTTCCAAGAATCCTTCTCGGAATCCACGAAAACGGGTGTTGCGCCCAAATATGTTATCGGATGCGACGACGCGCAGAAAGTGAACGACTGCACAAGAACTTCGTCGCCCGGCTTAACGCCACAAGCAATCAAAGCCAGATGCACCGCCGCTGTGCCAGCCGACAAAGCGACAACTCTTTTGTCCTGACCCACGAAATCTTCAAGGTCTTTCTCAAATCCGTTCACATTTGGACCAAGCGGCACCACCCAATTGGTGTCAAAGGCTTCTTGGATATACTTTTGTTCAAGTCCTGCTTCGCTCATGTGGGCTAGGCAGAGGTAGATTCGGTTTGACATATTTTTAAGACTTTCTTTATTGGCTTATAACTAAACAACTCTGGACTGCAAGTCCATGGGTTTTTAAGATACCACTGAAATAAAAGTTGTACATATCATTAATTTTCAAAATTTTGTAGTTGAAATCAAAAATGATTCACAAGAAATGCAATTGTACAACTTTTGCCTAAAGTTCCGACAAACTCTTGATATTTGCAAGTGCTATTTAGGAAATCTAGTCCATTCACTCGGAAAAGTTCCCTGTGTCGGTGGCATTCTTCTCTTCTTGTTTGTTTTTATTACTAAAACAAAGCAAAATCACATTTTTTGGTCCAAATTCTTCCCCTTTTCCTCATGCTCGAAATTCGGGATAAACTCTTTAATAGATTCCACCACTTGAGTTTTGGTGAAGTCTTCGCGAGCGAACAATTGCTCCAGTTTCTCAAAAAAAGCACTCACTTCCGACATGGGTCTACGAGTGGTTTCTTCAATCACACCTAATGCCATGAAGCGATTCATGTTGATGCGTTCGCCAGGAATATAGAACTCCTCGTAGGCTTTCTCGCCAGTGGTATCCGATTTGAAATACACTACAGGATAAGTATCGCTATTGTAGCCCATACGCGCTGCATAAGCCTTGGCTTCAGAATCCGAAGAGCATTCTTTCTTTTCAAACCCCTCTGACTTCACAAACCTATCACAAATACTGGAAAATGTCAGCATCTGCTCTTCTCCCAATTTCGGGAAAAACACTTCACCACCATTGCCGAGGATGCAAGCCAGCATACAGATCTGACCCGACTCTTGTGGCGAAACAAAATAACGCTTGACATCACTTGGAGCAGCTAAAGGTTGTTTCTTTTGTAAACGATGCAACCATCCGTCAGGCAAAGAGCCATTACTGAAGGCTACGTTGGCGAAGCGGGCTGTAGTTACCTTGAAGTATTTGTTGTAAGCCATTACCAAATCTTCCATAATGCGCTTCGAGGCTCCCATGATGTTTACTGGGTTGGCGGCCTTGTCGGTAGAAACGCAGAAGAAATGCTTTGGAGGATACACTGTCAGCATATCCATCAATCGTTTTGCCTTGATGTCGTTGTTCTCAATGAGGGCCTGCACTGAATATCTATCCTTCTCGCTGCGCACGTGCTTGTGGGCACTGAAGTTGGCCACAATGTCGAACCCCCGTTCCTCTCGGAAGATGCGCTCAAAGATGGGATCGGCAAAGTTGAGCGTATAGCAGCGGAACTCGTCGGGCACATAGAGGCCCTGGGTTGAGCGCACATCGCGCACCAGTTCGGCCAGGCCATTTTCGTTGAGGTCGACTACCACCACCATTGCCGGCTCAAAACGCAGCACCGCCTTAATGAAGCTTGAGCCTATCGAGCCAGCCCCGCCTATCACGCACACCTTCTTGCCTTTTATTTCGCAGGTCAATGTGTTAGCATTGGCCTGAATATCTGCTTCAAACATGCTGACAGGCCTTAAAGTGACACTGTCGGCTATAAACTTGTCTAAATTGAACATAAATTTTTCTACTTATAATTCTCCAGTAAAATATTCTTTTTAATCTTCATCAATTACATATTTTGTAAGTCCATATTCATACGCATTCGGGACAAGTTTACGCTCGCCTCGTAAATCGTCTAATACTTTCTGGTAAATTACCATTTTTCTACTGCATGTACTTCACCAAATCTATAGCTCGCCTGTATTCCTGCGGAGTTCCTATGTCAATCCATGTGCCGCCTAAAGGGAAACGTATCACCTTTCTACCAGCAGTTACCAAGGCTTCCAAAAGATCTGTTGAATGGAACATAGTATCCTCCGGAATTAAATCAAACGCAGATTTCTTAATCAGATAGATTCCCGCGTTGGCATAATAACCATAATGAGGCTTCTCAGCTAGGCCGGTGATATTGCGGCCGTCCAAATTCAGAATTCCGAACGGAATATCTACGTCATACGGAATAGCTGCCACACTCATGTCTGCATCATGTTCTTTGAAATGTAGATAGAAATCCTCGTAGTTGATATTGGTGAATAGGTCAGAGTTCATCACCAGCACCGCGTCATTGAAAAACTCAGGCACAAATTTAATACTGCCAATGGTACCAAAGAATTTAGGCTCTCGTACGGTCTGAATTTGAACATCGTTGCGAGGTTCCCTAAAATGTTCTTCCAACTGCTCTCCGAGATAGTTTACTGTGACAGAAATATGCTTAATGCCGTATGAAACAAGTCTATCAACATTGTGGTCAATGATGGCTTTGTCACCCACAGGCAACAAGGGCTTAGGAGTTTTCTCTGTCAACGGACGCAGACGCTCACCTTTGCCCCCTGCCATTAGCACCGCGTCTACGGGCAAGAAATTGCGATATTTAATGAGGTTGCACACTTTCACCACATGGCCATCATTGTCCAATACTGGAATAAAGAAGATTTGCTTTTCACGAAACTCCTTGAGTAACTTGGCATCATATTGACCATCGCGTACAAACTTGAAACTGGTGTGCATGATTTCACTAACCGGCGTGGACAACGATGCACCTCCAATTAAACCGCGACGGATGTCACCATCAGTCAATGTACCAACCATGCGTTCTGCATCATCCACAATAAACAATGTTTGCCAATCATGGGTATTGCCATCCAACGACACAAGTGCATCGCGCACCGTGCCGTTTTGGTTCAATATATATCGTTTGTTCATCATATCGCTTAATCTACTAAATGATTGTTCAACACTGCTTCCGCAAAAATCCAATCCAGCGGTTCATCCAAATCAATGGAATACACCTTGTTCATTTCGTAAAAATGAACCTTTTCAAACTCGTTGATTTTTTGCTTCCTCAACGAGTCTATTTTAATCACATAAACTGAACCATTTTTCTCATAAATGACAGGTCTTGCAGCTTGACGGCCATATCCGGCACCCGGTGTTTTTATGAACTTTTGCAAATAGCCTTGCTCATTCACAGCAAAGCAGTTGTAATATGGATTTGTCTCAGCCTGTTTAACGGAAACAACCATATCCAAGTCATCAGTCATCATGTCAAGCATCTTGCGCAAGTCTTCTTCCTTGCGGAAAGGTGTGGTGGGTTGCAGCAACACTATCCAATCATAATCGACACCCTTTGCTTTATAGAAATCAAGTGCATGAATAAGCACATCGTATGAAGATGCCGTATCGGTAGCCAGATAATCAGGGCGCTTAAACGGCACCTCCATTCCATGTTGGCGCACAACGCTAATAATCTCATCGCTGTCAGTAGTCACACAAATATCTTTGTCGTCTACAAACTTTCGGGCTATGTCTATGGAACGGCAAATCAAAGGTATGCCCCCCATAGGCTTGATATTTTTCCCGGGGATGCCCTTGCTGCCACCACGGGCAGGTATTACAAATATAATATTCTTCATCTATTATGGAATTTATCAATTAGTATTTCATGTATCCTTTCAATGCTATTTCCTTTTCCGTAGATGTATTCCTGCGGCAATGTGCAAATAGGGTTATCTAGCAATTTATTCAGTGTCTTTCCAACCTGCTCGCTATCATCAGACAAACTGATAACTGAAGCTGGAGCGTTACGTCCGGCCTGTCGCTCACCTATATTTACTGTATATTTCTGGAAATAAGGTATTTCAATAATTCCGCTGCTGGAATTGCCAACAACAAACAAGGCATTGTCAACGGCTGTATAATAATACTCTGAACCCAGATTCTTTTTCACAACAACATTTGGGTTCTCTTGCCATTTCTCAATCACCTTGATGATGGCCTCACTACCATCGTCATTATTTGGGTATGTGATAAGCAACTTAATTCCTCTACTTAAAATAGTGGCAATGGAAACATCCATCACCTCGGGAATAGTATTTTTTGCCTGAATACTTTTGGTTTCTGAGTGAAAAGTCATTAGGGCATAGTTTCCACGGCACAATCGCTCATCTATCTCACTTGCTTCCTTTGGTTGTTTCAGGTATTCATTAATGGAATCTATAGCGGAAGAGCCCACGAGGAACACATTATTCTCATCAATTATTGGACAATGCAGCAAGCGTTGCTTGGCAAATGTATTGGTCACAAAATGGATTGAGGCGATATTCGAGATATTATATCTGTAAATATTATCGACTGCACCAAACGTCAATTGCCCACCTGCAAAATGTGCCACAGGTATTTTCAGAAAATGAGCGGCCAAAGCTGCACCGTATGCTTCCAAGCGATCACCGATGATGTAAATTACATCGAATGGGTGTGCCTGAAAAACCTTATACAATGTATCTATCAGCAATATAAAGTCCTTTTCCTTTTCCCTTTCCTCTTCAACATAGCAAGGTGCATCAATAATAGGTGCCAACGCATCACGTCGAATTTCATTAATGGTGTCGCCATACTTATGTTGGTAGTGCATTCCTGTGGCCACGATGCTTACCTCAAAACGATCGTCGGCTTTGATTTCACGGATTACCCGCTTCATAATGCCATATTCCGACCGGGCTCCTGTTACAAATCCTATCTTAATCATCCTATAAATTCTGCTTTGATTACACGGTCAGCTTCAATATCACATAATGCTGTCTTACCAATCACCTTGTCGGTTTCAATAGGCAAGAAACCAATTCCCGGTCTTTTGAAACAAATATCTTCAGCAGTAATCACATCTCCTTTCTTTATAGCATGTTTACTTATGATGCTTTTTCGAGCCACACGTGATATTTCTCTCTGTGCATCACTAAACATTCGCTCTGGAACACCTATAGCTTGTTCAATGTGTCGGATTGAACTAACCAAAGATGCCAATTCTGGAATATCAATAGAAGCCTTGTGATCGGGACCTGGAAGAGTTTTGTCCAGTGTAACATGTTTTTCGACAACACTTGCCCCCATCGCCACAGCTGCGATTGCACATTCATTTCCTATTGTGTGGTCAGAAAAGCCAACTTCATAGCCGAACCGTTTCTTTAACTCCAGCATATTGAGTAGATTAACCTCCTCATATTTTGCAGGATAATTTGAAATGCAGTGAAGGATGGTTATGTCTTTTTTGAAATTACGATTAAACAGAGAAAGTGATTTCTCAATTTCATTATAAGTGGACATACCTGTCGAAAGAATAATCGGTTTATGCTTTGTAGACATATAGTCAATCATATCCATTGAGAATATTTCTCCAGAAGCAATTTTATAGTATGGTAAATCAAACTGTGTATCAAGGAACTTCAAACTTTCAAGGTCAAATGCCGTACAGCCATAGTCAATACCCAATTCCATACATTTTTTATGTACTGCGATATGTCCTTCGTGTGACAGCTGGTTTCGCAGTGACATCTCTATGGCACTTCCTGCTTTATCATTTTTCACTTGATAAGACGCCTTGAAGGAATCTTCACTATATAAATTATACGGATTCGTTAATTGAAATTTTACAGCATCAACTCCTGTAGCTGCAATCTTCTCAACCATTTCTAAAGCTTGTTCCAAACTTCCGTTATGGTTTGGACCTATCTCAGCAATAATGTACACATGTTTATTGTCCATTTTTATTCGTTTTAATTCTTATTCCATGGTTTTTATCTTTTTTGCAGGAGAACCTGCATAGATGCCCTCTTGCATAATGTCTCTATTAACAACTGTTAATGAAGCTATAATACCACCTTTTACAACCACTCCTTGATTAACCACTGACTGGCTACCTACAAATACGCCATCACAAATAGTACTATTTCCGCATAACATAACCCCAGTAGAAATATGACAGTGGTTCCCAACATGAACATCGTGTCCTATATTTGCCATCGTGTTAATAATGGTATTCTTCCCAATTTTCACATCTGCATTCACAAAAGCCTTATGCATGATAATGGTTCCTTCTCCAATTGAGGAATATTTTGATACATAAGCTGTTGGAGATACTACTGTTGCCAATTTTCCGCCAACATTTTTAACCATTTCAAACAGCTTAATTCTAATACCAGGTGATTTAATTTGGCCAACAGTAATAATAAATTCTGCTTGGTCAACATACTTGGACATGTCGTCGTCAATGCCTATCACTTCATAGTTCAGGACCTTCTTACCAACATCTTCGGGCCTGTCAAGAATGCCAAGAATAGTATAGCCTGCACTTTCTGCAACATCAATTACCGATTTGCAATGGCCACCGCCACCAACAAGGATTAATGGTTTCATTACTTAACTAATCTTACGCTACTTGGAATATTCACAACTCTATCCGCAAACCAAATGGTATTCTTCAAATCATCATGCTGACAATGCTCAAACATAGTCAAACGGTTCATAAGCTCCCAGATAGGACGTGTCATCACACCATTATCATTGGTTTCCTGCAAAAACTCCAATTGCTTGTCATGGTTAGGAAGAATCACCACATTGAGCCAATAATTTGAAAAGCTGTTTTCAGGCTCGGTGAAGAACTCTATCCCATTCACATTTTTGAAGAACTCAGCGTATGCTTTAGCGGTTTCACGCTTATCGGCAATAAACTCATCCAAATGCTCCAACTGGGCACAGCCAAGAGCTGCGTTGATATTGGGCATACGGTAGTTGTAGCCAATATGGTCGTGCTTAAACTCCCAGCGGTGCGGCACCTTGGCCTGTGTGGTAAGATGCTTGGCTAACGCCCCCAACCCTTCGTCCATAAACAGCAGCATACCGCCACCACCAGTGGTAATGGTCTTGTTGCCATTGAAACTCAACGCACCAACCTTGCCAAACAAACCTGTATGGATGCCTTTATATTTACTACCAATGCTTTCTGCTGCATCTTCTACCAACTCAATATGCCATTCAGCACAAATGGCAGCCAATTCTTCAATCCTAACAGGATGGCCAAAGGTATGCATAGGTACACAAACTTTCACCCTTCTTCCTGTATTCTTATTATAGCATTGGCCATCGCGAATTTCAGCATTCTTGATAAGCCACGCTTTCACTGCATCAGGTGACAATCCCATTGTGCTTCTGTCCACGTCCAAAAACACAGGACGGGCACCAATATAGCTGATAGCGTTACAGGTGGCAATGAACGTGAGTGCTTGAGTCAGCACCTCATCATCGCGCTCCACACCTGCCAACATCATGGCCATGTGCAAGGCGTTAGTACCACTCACACAAACCACTGCACGTTTGGCACCAGTGTAGGCCGCCATATCCTTTTCAAAGCGGTCAACATATTGTCCAACACTGCTCACAAAAGTAGTGTCAATGCAATCGTCAAGATATTTCTTCTCATTACCAATGAATTTAGGAACACTTAGAGGTGTGAACTCCTGATTTCCATACAATTCTTTGATAAATTTAATAACATTAGAAAAATCACTCATTATTAATGGCTATTAATGATTGCGGGATATAAGTATCTATCATAAACCACTTTTGTGGCAAACGAGACCTAATGAATAAAACTAGTCTCAAACACAAATTTGAAACAAAGATTCTTACTTTATCAATTAATATTGACAGTATGAATACTGTGGCAATAAGTAGAATTAAAACAACAATGTGTTGTGCAACATCCAGCTGATACAATGATCTTGTGTAGGAATAGTAACCTATTTTTTTTATTGTGGGATGCATGTGTATCAAGAAGATGGCAAAACTTGATGCTGCACACCAATTGACAAACTTGCTTGTAAAATTGAGCCTTGAAAACACCAAGAAAAGAAAGACTGCTTGCAAAATGACAAAGGGTGCACTATAACTAAAACCTAAAAAACCAACAGGCAAAGTGGTAATCGTTTCAGCACTGATAATCTTCAATCCTTTAAACAGCACGAAATATACTAGTCCAAATATTACAACCGTTGTAATCCAGTATGCCTTTGATGCAGATATCTTCAGAGAGTTTGGTGCATCTGTTTTTTTCAAATACCGACCAATCAAATACAACAAAGAATAGGTGAATATGCGATTCGATTCAACAGAAAGACAAATAAAATTTGTAGCCGCAAAAAGCACCACTATGAAAACCAACAATTCGTGCGATGTGACCTTTTGTGAGAAAGTGTTTAGCAATGGTGCACAGAAATAAAGAATCATGTAACCAACAACAAAACCCCATGAGTTTCGATACAAACACAAGAAACGAACCAAAAACTCTCTCAAAGACCATTCCGTAATACCCATCCAAACACATACCAGATAAATACCTACACTATAGAACAGAATTTGAAATACTAAATTGAAGAAGCTTTTGAATTTCCACTTGATGCCAAAATAGCCAGATATCAACAAAAAGCAATCTACCGCACATATTGACGTACTTTCCCTAAAAAAATCAAATGCTTGCCATAATCCATTGCCATTTGTATAACCTGCAAAACTGTGCAAGTTAAGTACCATTAACATGCATAACAATCTCAAAGCCTCATAATTAGACTGACGCTGCCCCCCACCACCCATTATAAATATCTGATTCATAATAACTTAAATGATAACAACAGGATTATTTGTTCGGTTTTAACTACTTTACAGATTAATTTTCTTGTATCGAATTATATTTATCAATTATTGAACCTATAATATTATCAACACATTGTTCTTCAGAAAGCCCTAATATGGCCTTATATTTTGCCTTGTAATAATAAGCCAACTTAGTATTCTTGCCGACTGCTTCAAGATAAGCCAACAAAGCGTGTTCATCATATTCATAACTCTCAATGAATTCTTTTATGTTCTTTGCGGATGTTTCATCTGTGATGCGCAAAACACCTTTATCATAATTCTCATACCATGATAAGCCGAACAAAACCACAGGTTTACCTCTTACGATTGACTCCCAACCCACCGTTCCACAAACGGTACTAATAGCTTTACAGTTTGCAATCAAATCAAAAGAGCCTTCTTTTGTGGAAATAAGCCTTACACGAGGATTTTTCAATAAATCATCATATAAGTACTGCATTCTGCTTGTATGACCTTCTTTATGGGCAAAGAATTGGTGAGGGTGTTCTTTTACATACACTTTGTATTCGCTAGGCAAATTCTTCAACAGCATGTCAATACACAAACTTTGGTCAACAAAGATATCGCCAGTAGGACTTGTTGTAGCTTCGGGTTGATAGTGGAGAAAATAGATGACATAAGCTTCAGAATAATCTGGCTTTACAGTTCTTGCCTCATAATACTCCCATAATTTTTTTTTATATTTATTGTTCTTGAAATGATTCTTTAAATATATATTTATCGGATAATTACTTTTCTCAAGACTAATTTTTGCAGATTCCTTATAGTATGGATAATAGTCGTCCCAATTTCTCAACCTACCTTTTAACAAGTCCTTTCGCTCTCTAATTAGTCGGGCAATTGTATGTTTCAAAACCTTTAATGGACTATTCCAAAATAAATGATTTCTATCTTCAGAAATCATGAATGCAGGTGCGGCGGTTGCATAATCTAATTTGTTTTTCTCAAAACATTCTCGAACATCATCAGGTAAAACCATCTCTTCGTTTTTCTTTCCGAGAGCTATCTTATAATCCTTGACAAACAATTCTCCGAGAGTATAAAAGTCATCTAAAAACAAATATCGTCCAGGGAAACGGGTGTGGTTAAACACCAAAAATGGGATTTTATAAAACTTACAAAGCATCCACAATGTATAATCATACACTCTATGGGGAATTGCTGGTGTAATTACCATATCGGGCTTCAACAATTCAATGCACGCTGTCCAACTCCTTAACAAATTCCTTACATGCCGTTGCCTCTCCATAAAATTAAAACTAAATCTATCCACATCTTGCCTGTCAAGCATCTTTATCGCTTGTTCTTCTTGCGAGGCGAGTTCCCTTAAACAATCAACATTCAGGTATGTTTCTTTTGCTTTTGTTGTAATTGGTTCAGGAAAGATACCTCTCCAAGCTTCGTTATAACCTTGATATAGTATATCCTTAAAGTGCTTTTTCACCAATTCACGAGAATTATCATCATTGTAGCCCGTCCAATAAACGGGACTCATCCCATAATTATCTTTTAATGATTTAGCAACTAAAATCCATGGGTCGGACCAACAATTCAAAAATATCACTCTTTTCATATACGTGTATTAAATATTGAAACTGATTTTTCGGGGACAATTGTTATTTATATGTATGGTGTTGCCCGATGGGTCGCACTTCTCTAACTATATGTTTTTGACCCATTTCTCAGGACGGAAAACAAGGACATAAACATCAAAGATTGAATCATTTAAGCAAGGAATCAAAGTGTGGAAACTATTATTGCTGGATGTTTCTTTAATTTTTCCTGAATAATGAATGTTGCGTTTCCAAAATGGACACGTAAGTCTTCCATAGAGATTTCCTCACCCCTATCTATCAACTTCCTATTCTCAACTCTCAAGCAGAAACCTCCTTTACCTCTCTCACAATTTACCTCTTTATATAATATCGCTTATATGGCCGCTCTTTATGAATAAAAAATAGTTTTAAATTCATTTTATAAAAGTCTAAAATTGTAAGAATGTAAGGTTATTGTTTCCTTTTATTCTTAGAATAGTATAGAATTACAGCAACCAAATCGAATACGCCAATTTGCCATCTCTGCCATGTCTGGATATTGACCTAATTTATCCTTGAATCCCATTTGCATTTCACCGTGTTTTCTAAACCAGTATCCTTGCATATCATTACATGTCTTTGGATTGTTTGTAACCGTACGCATATAATAACATTTTTTATCGAATGTGGAAAATGCTAGTAAATTGATATCGGTTTCCGTCAATTCTTTGTCTACACTTGCCCATTCACATAAAGTGCCGATTATCATTTCACTTGACACATCATCTCTCAGCCTCTCCTTTGTAAAGAAGAACCCAACAGGTTTTTCCCCTTTATAAATGGAATAGAATGACTGTTTATCCTGTAGTTTACCAGTCAAATTATAATTTAGATTCCATCGCAACCATGCATTATCATGTACTTCAGCATATTTATGGCCATCATTCATGCACATATCGCCCGCCCATTCTGGAATATCTTTTTCCTTTTTAAGACTATATTTCTTTTTTAATTTTGAAACTTTAACCTTCGTAGGAATATTAAATATACCAAGAAACAAGTTACACAACCCTTTGCATATCTTTAAAGGAACACCTTTCATCCCTCTACATGCAAAGGCTGCTTCCATATTTATTATTTTAACCAATTCAGGAAATTCAAAAATCGTACATGCATTTTCCTTTTTCTCCATTATTCGGAGACATGCGGGAGAAAGTAACGAACAAATATACACTGGATACTCATCATTATTAAGTGTCCATTTGTTAATCTTGGAGCCAATTCCTTTCCCGCGCTGACTTTCATGCACTTCTGTGCTGCCCGAAGACTGCGCCATGATATTGCCTTGACCAGTCTTTATGGTGGTACCATACAAGAGATGACGGCCTACGATAACATCTCCATCCAATGCCAACAAAATAGCAGTTTTATCAGGTTGATTGTTATTTGGACTTTGCAAAAATGTATTTCTAACATTTTCGTCAACAAAAGCCGCCATACCATAACAATCATTACCAGTCAACCATGTGTTTTCTTGTAATTGACCGTAGGAGATTTTTTTTAAGACAATTTCACTCATTGTTGATTTTTTGTATTAAAAGTAAAAACAACCACCAAATTATTATGAGTCCGTTGTTTGATTAAAACAAAGGCTATAGTATTCTGCTTAATATTTTTCCTTTCTTATCAAAACACTCATTTATTATTTCTTTGGTCATATCCCCGAAAATAGGGCCATTGCACTGCTGGTGGAATGATAAACCAGTATGCGACAAATTCTTTTCAATCAATATCGGGTCGCCTTCTGCATCAATCGCAAAATCCCACGAGATGAGTTTGGAAAAGTTTACCAACCGATTATGCAACGTTTCTGCAAGATGTACCAACTTGTCAAAGTTTGGAATGTAGTGACCTTTGAATGGAACACCTGTTGTTGGATGACTTTCAAATCTTTCACCATAGTCATTATATGCAATAGGCTTGAGTTGACCTGTTTTGTCTACACCTACAAAACACCCACCTGCAGTAGCATTGTCGATTCTATTACCGCCAGCACCCATCCTTATGATAGTTGACAATGTCTTGGCCTCTCCATTATGGAAGAAAGTTGTTATTCTGATTGAATTTAGAGATTCTGCATAAATTGATGAAAGTTGCTCATGCTGTGTGGCATACTTTTGCACAACGCAATTTTTGAATGAATCAACATACTTGACAAACTCTTCAAAATTATCCGTTTCACCAGCCTTATATATTAAGATACCTTTTCCAGCCCCCGAACCAATTGACGGCTTTGCAACATAACTGCAATCTGGCGATAGTCTTTTGTGCATCTCATTAATGGAAATAATCTTATAATTCTCATCCATTATATTGCCTCCCATATTTCGGATAACCGTAATGGGTTGCTTGACATCGTAAAAATATAAACTATTAAAGTTTTTATCCTCAATTGTGGCACATGCCTTATAATCGGTGTAATGCATATCCACAATACCATAATAGAGATTACTTGGAAAATACAAAGGCGTCCATTCTCGCCCTTTCTCATTAAACAAATTAAAGTAAGCGAACCAGAAATCATCCACATGAATGCCCTTCCACACCTCATCCACCATTTGCCTTTGTTCTTTTGTCAGCGGTGGTATTGTAACCCTTAAGTCATGTTTCATAAAGTCCCGGATTTTTTTGGACCGTATATATCTTTCATGGAACGTTGTCCCAGCATTAATTATTGAATGTATACTCATTTTAGTTTGTTTTATTAATTTACACTATTGTTTTTCCCCATAAGACAGTATGAAGACCTGCTGCCTTCCGGATTATTTATATAAATCCCAGAATCTCTTCACGTCTTTCTTATACACCCATTCCGAAAAAGACTTGCTTATTTCAAAACTGGTCTTTCGGTATAGCAAAGAAGGGGCGTTATTTACTTCATAAAAGAATATACCATTTTCTTCGTACATTGGTTCAGCAATGGACATATAGCGAGTTCCTTCAATGGCATTACCAGCATCAGCAGCTGAATCAATCACAAGACAACCTTTCTTTACTCGTTTCAGATCGTCTTTAGTAATAATGTGCTTCACCGTACTATCCACCTCAATACCATTGATAATTACATCATACTCGCCAATGGATTCATAAAACTCATTCATGGTTTTACGATAGAACATACGCACATCAGCATTGTATTTTGAAACATAATTATAAGCACCCTGTGAACAACTACCGCTGGCCAGCACGGCGATTTTTGTGTCGGAATCAGGGTAAAGACCAAAATGTAAAAGCGCGTGTTGTACACTCGCAACACCGGCATAAAAACTATTTTTCCAAACAAAATTCTTTTTGATGAAAGGTATAGGAATATGTTTGTCTCCAATGTGAGCCGTAGGATATATGTTATCGAGATCTATGACGTGCAGCCCCTTTTTACAGGCTACATTTTGATAAAAAGCGGTGCCAGAACCAGTAGGATGAGTCCAGCCAATAATCATTTGGCCTTCACGGAGATAATTATAGTCTTCGGGCTGAATGAGTTTCAGACAGAATATGGTATCACATTTCTGAAAAATGTTTAAGCGAGTGTCGATTTTACACCCCTTGGCCTCATATTCAGAATCATCAATACCTAAATTGAAACCGAAACCGGTTTCGATGATGAGTTCATTTTCGAAGTCGGTGGTGATGTGTTCAGGCAGCAATGCCACTCTTTTTTCGCCCGGATAAGTAGGCTTGATAAATCCTAATTGCATAACTAATGTGTTTTTTATTATTTCATATATCTTTCGTATTCTTCTTTCATACCATGATTTGTTACTTGTAAAGCACTGATTTCCCAATTATCATTGCCTTCAATAATGCATGGACCATCGGGCGTGATGGTAATATCCCAACCAATGGAGTGAACCTCTTTCAATTGCATGTGGAATTTACGTATCATTTCTTTCGTCTCATTGAAGAATGGTATTTCAAAATCCTTAAACACAATTCCAGTATCAGGGTGTTCTTTTGTTTTCTTGCCATAACCCGGTTTATAATAAGCCCACTCTCTAAGTTTGCCAGTTTCAACATCTAAACCTACAATCAACCCCCCAATAGCCCAATTGTCAACTGTCATATCTCCAAGTCCCATCTTTAGGAAACTAGGGAGGATAATAACATTGTTTGTTTTTTTGTCATACAAACTTGTCAGTCTAACGCTATTAGTCGCTTTCGGGAAAATGGCACTCATCTTTTCATGCTGGTATATCCTTTCTTGGACAAGGAATTTACCGGCTTTTATCTTTTCTTTAAAATTATCAATTGATTGATTCTTTCCATCTACAACAACAGTTCCATCCTTAACTTGTACTTGAAAAACACCATTAGCACATTCCCCGTCGACCAATTTCACATAAGAATCAATATTATACGTACTAATGAATTCAAACAAAGATATAGTTTGTCTTGATTCAAACACAAACACTTCATCTTTATTTATAACGGCAATGGTTTTAGGTGACCTGAAACCCAAAGCATTGGAAACAATGCTAAAGAAAAATTTGTCTCTCAAAATGGATACTTGAGGATTTGTACTCTTATGCATCAATTCTTCCCTCCTTGTTCTGAATGTAGCATAATCAACATATTCTTTTTCATTTCGTAAGCCCTTAATATCAAAGCCATACAGGTAATAAAAGTCATTTACATCACCGTATTTTAAAATATTCCAAAATTGATCAAACCAAATTCTAATTCTAGATTTACGTTTGTCAGCATATTCAGGGAAATATGATGCACCATTAACAATTTCCTTATTAGTTAGAAGTCTTCTCAACTCTTTTAGTCGATAAAGAGAACCTTTTACAATTTTCTTTAATGTCTTAATCATTTTTAAGTATTATTTGCTTCGAAAGTTGTTATGCGGCCTCCCGAATTACCGCAATATTGATATTTATGCCAATTTTCACAAATGTTTACTTCAGAAATCCTATTATCTTATTCATATTTCCTTCAAATATTTAGAGATGATTTCTGCTGTAATTAAATCTCGTGTCTAATTCTTTTTTCTTTCTCTAAATCATGTATTTTTTATTCTTGTGCAAAATCAGCAAGGTAGTCAAATTTCGAAGTCAGCTCCCCATTTTTCAATATCATTGACCGCTGTATCACTTCCGAATGTTCTCCCTTCAACAACGGTTCAAATACATGTTTCATCAGCATCTCACCAAAATAAGCACTGGTATCCATAGCCAAAGCATTCGGGCAGGTATCAACAGCCATTTCAGTAATATTGTCAGGTAAAGAAAAAGCAGGCTCGTCTTGCTCGGTCATTGGATTGTAATCATAATATGGGTCATCATGAGTGGAAGAACGAACGGTCGATTTGATACTGCCTTTAATGTCGCAGGTCACATCGCCAATCATACGGATTCGCATGTCTTTGCGGCGTAAATCGTCTTCGCTAAGATAAACAGGTGCTTCTGGACTCCAGAAATGGGCACAAATCAACACATCCGTTTGTTTTGCCCAACGCATAAAATCGCTTTCATATTCCTTGGCGTTATGTGTAAAATCGTTCCACGAGAATTCTTTTCCATCCTTGCGCTTCACCAAACGGTCAACATCGGCATAACAATAGGACAGTTTTTCAACTTTATCTTTGGTCAGATACTCTTCTTCCGTCAACTTTATGGCACCAATGTTATCTAGCACGTATTGTGCGCCTTGGGAAACACGGCCTGCACCTGTCACCATCAGTTTCATCTTAGGAAGTTCTATGCTTTTCAGTGATTTCAACAATTGCTCAAGAGTAAAACGGCGGTCCGGTTTCGGCAACTCATACAGTTTATACTTCAATCCATAACCGCGCAGAGTGTAATACACTCCCACCACACCTGCCCACCAACCAAAAGCACAAACTCGAATATTATTATCATCCACCAGATATTCATAGTCACAGAAGGTAATGTACTTCTGCATGAAGGCCTGTAACAATGGACGGTTGTATTCTTGCATCTTGGCTATATGACCAAAGAAGAAATAATGCTTGTTCGGAATCAGGCTCTCTATCTTGGCCTCCTTGATACCGAACAGGACATCGCAATCTTCGACATTCTCCACGACACGCACACCCTCAGCGCGATATTCGTCATCCGAAAATGCTCGAATGTCGCTGGCTTGGACTACGATTTCGTGTTGGGGAAATCTTTTGTTCAACTCAGCCACTTGCTTGGGCGACAAGGCCACACGGTTGTCAACCGGGGTCTTGGTTTCTTTGATGATGGCAATTTTCATATTCAATTGGGTTTTAATGCGGTGAGAATATCAGCAGTAGTTAATGCGGCATAAACAGGACAAATTCCCTTAGTAGTCTTCACTTTCAAAGTGTTGTTGACAAAAACAATATCGTTAATTATTGTATCCAAGTCTTTGGCATATATTGTAATCATCATTATTTTCCTCGGCTTATCTCCCTCAATGGCGAAACCATCATAGACTATCGGCATAAATGTGATTATTTCTTTCATGTTTTGCACATCCTCGTAACCGATAATCTGCTCAACCACACTTCCATCTTCAGGTTTGAAATAGGGGCTATATGTCAAGGCAAAGCCTCTGTCAATCGGCAATTCGGCATTCACTTTGAAAGGCACACCAAAGGCATATTTAATCATCAGCGTCAAAAAATCAATGCCGCCGCTGGCACGTTGATAGTCGAATGAATGGCCACCACCCAAACGAAATCCTGTTTCAAACACATAGAAACGTCCGTTGCGATAAAAGAACGAGATATTAGCCACACCACATGCCATACCTAAATCGGATAGCATGGCCTTCACATTGCCGTCAACCTGCTCAATATACTCACTTTCATATCTTGATGGGAACGACCATGCTTTCTGCATTGTCTCATAGCCTTTCTCTGGTGCAAGCATCGTAGTATCGCAGGTTTCAATCAATATAGCCTGTTTGCCATTAATGTAATAGGTACAGTCGAACTTCACACCGTCCCCGATAAAATCTTCAACCACAACACTTTTTGTGAGCGACAACTCGTATGCTAATGTCAAATACTTCTTGTATTCCTCTGTGTTATAAGCTACATTAATTCCTATGCTGCCGCCTCGGTCGGTGGGTTTAATAATAACAGGGAATTCAATATTAGCATCATCTGGATTGTATTCGTTTACGATCGGCACTCCATACTTTTTACAAAGGTGTTTGAATTTATTCTTGTCACGTGTAATCTCAAGCTGCTCTCGATTGATATAGCATGGCAGGCCGAGACGTTCGCACATCTCAATCATGGCCTCAACGCGGATTTCGCTGAAACCCGCCATAACGCCTGTCACACCGCTTTGGCGGCATCGCTTCTCCAGAGCATCGTAATCCGTCCAACTTATGTCCCAAGCTTCATCTGCAACCAATTTCGCCGGAAACGCGCTTCCAGATCTCACATCAGAAACAATCACATAACAACCTAATGATTGGGCGATTTTTACAACATCTACTTCCGCATTTGAAGCGCCTATTATAAGGAGTTTTTTTCCTTTTAATTCTTTCATAACCTTAAAATTTTAGTTGTTGTTCAAAAACATCTTCGCTTTCCAGCACAATCGGCTCCACGTCCACGTCACGGAGGAAGATGTAAGGCTTCTCATAGTGGTGGTACTGGTCGCGCACTATGCGGTCGGCATTGCCGTCTTCCATAATGGTCATGGTGTCGCTAATCAGGTCGAAACCCACGCGGGTCATTACCCCTGTATAAGCCATGTGGCGGATGTTTACCTCTGTCACCTTCAACTTACCGTTCTTGTCCTCCTTTAGGTCAAAACTCAAAATACCGTGGGCCGGCACGTTCAGCTTGTTGCACAAATACTTGATGCAGTCATCACAGAACTTATTAATATGGTCTTCGTTCAGGAAGCGGGCAAAATGGGTATTACCTGTTACATGACTCGGTGCAGTGTTGGCCATCACATATTCGGCACACTCCAAAGCGGCACCTTTCACATATTCGTTGTTGTAATACAGCATCTGGTTTGCTAGGTGACGACCCGTAAGGAACTCGCTCACGGTAAACTCCTCAATACGACTGTTGATGAAGAGCCACGATTTGTAACTATCAAGATTATCCAAACGCAGCGAACCCAAACCGCCAGTGCCCTCTGTGGCGCGAATCCAACAGGGGAAACCTATCACATTCTGCACCTCGTCGAACTTCGGCTCCTTTTGCGTCACCTTGATGGTTTTTGGGATGAAGTCGGTGCCTTCGAGCAACGAAGCCATGATGGCCTTGTCGCGCAATGACTCGGAGAGCAATTTGCAGCCCATGAAGGTTTCCACCGGAAATTTGCCGTGCTTTTCGTAATAGTCACCCCATACCACAATCTCGGCCTCAGGTTGCACAAAAGCGTAGTCGATGTGCTTTTCAGCCACCAAGCGTTCGATAAACGGGAAATAATCGGAGCTGTCGCAACGTGGGCAGACGAAGTATTCATCCACCAATTTCTTGCCTTTGGTGTACATGAAAAAGCCCATGGCTTTCTTGTCGGCATCAATGCCTATGACATGGTACTGGGGGTATTTCTCACGGATAACTGTGGCAATGCTTCTTGGGGTCAATCCGCCAATACCCGTAATAAGTAAAGTTTTCATTGTGTTGTTTCTATGATTCTTTGCATTTCAGGAATACCGTAACGCTGATCGCAAATGAGCGACAATTCGGTATCGAATATTCGGTTCACTTCCATTTTAGGAGTGATGAGTTTGTTTTTCGGCCAATGGATAGGACAATAGATTTGTGCGTCAATTAATTTTTTGCGGATGGCATTTCTTTTTTTGTTGCTCTCAAAAAAAACAGGCACAAACAAAGGAACAGTCTTGTCTGTTATTGGGCTTAAATATTTGATGTTCAAGTTGTTTTGCAGATAATATGCGTTTGCTCTCCGTTTTTCGCACATCAGCACCAAATCTTCAGATTTATAGACGGAATAGGAGAGGTCGTCCATTTCATAATTGCAATAATCCCCTGCCAAATGATGTCCGAATTCCGAATAAAGATTCAAAAATGCTTGTTTGTCAACAGATTTGTCGCCATCAATGAATGATTTTTTCATTTTCATAGCGTCAGTTTTACAAGAAAGGAACGGATAACTTTTAAGTTCAACATCTTCAATGTCGTTTACAACTGCCCCAGCCACAACACCCATCCATTTTCTAATGCTGGCGAAAGAATAATCTGCTTTCACATCATCATCAGGCATCAAAAAGGAATGGGTCTTATCATAAATAATTATAGAGCCGTTTTCTTTAAAATGGTCTAAAATAGAACTATCAATAGTATTGTCATAGCCGAAATAGTTGCTGACATAGAAAATGTCGATTTTTTTCTCCGTGTCAATATGATAATGCAGCGAAACATCAAAACTCATGTCATACAACTCCACTTGAATGCCTCTTGCCAAAAAAGGTTCCACCATCGAATCGCAACTCCAAGCCGGAAGATATGCGTTACGGATAGGCCGTTTCCTGATAATATCCTGAATTATCAGATCAATGGCCGTCCTGCCAGAAAGCACATAGCAACCATCTCTGTAGGAAATGGCTATTGGTTCACGCTCCAACCAGAATTCACTGCCGATTTCTCTCACTGCTTGAGATATTGCGGACGTTGCACATCACGGGTATCATACAAACTAACTACACCACTGTTTTCCACGCCCACACCTTCGCGCTTGAAAACGTTCGTGATTGTTTTAAAGAAAATCTTGATATCGAACCACATCGTCAAGTGTTGCACGTAATAGATATCACACTCCAACTTATGCTGCCATGTAATGTTTTTTCGTCCATTCACCTGCGCCCAACCTGAAATGCCAGGACGGACATCGTGGCGACAGGCTTCTTCTTCGGTATAATATGGCAGATAACTCGGCGGTAGTGGTCGAGGCCCAATAAATGCCATATCGCCTTTAAGGATGTTAAACAATTGAGGCAATTCGTCTATGGAAGTACTTCTGACAAACTTTCCCGCTTTGGTCAGCCGTTGCGCATCGGGCAGCAACTCTCCGTTGGCATCCCGTTCGTCCGTCATCGACTTGAATTTGATAACCTTGAACGGCTTCTCTCCTTTGCCAATACGTGTTTGGAAGAAAAATGCGCCAGCACCTTTATTGGCAAAATGAAGCCAAATAATAACGAAAATGAAAAGCGGCGACAATAGTATAATTGCCACTAAGGCTCCACAAAAACCGATGATGCGTTTGAGAAAGTGCGTATACATGATTTATCCTAATAGTTCTATTTCTTTGGCAGCCAATTTCTTGTAGTCAAACTGCTCTCCAACTTGTCTGACCCGCTGGCACATGAACTCAAATTCCTTCATGGGCAATTCGGCAATTCTTTGTATTTCTGCGGCAAATTCCTCCGGCGTTTCCAAGTCACGGGCCACCCCAAGATTATTGTTGGTGATAACGTCATCGTATGCAATGCCAATGTTGCAAACAATGGGCCTACCAGCTGCCAAATATTGGAACATTTTCCCTGAACTCACCCCCATCCAACCAAAGTTTTTCTCATAGTTCATGATGTTCACCGTGGCTTGACTCACTACCCAGGCACACTCCTCGTATGGGATGCGCTTTTCCTTGAAGATGACATTGCTAATGTTGTTGTCTTTGACATACTGCTCCAAATACTCTCGATGAGCACCGTTGCCATAAATGAAGAATTGGTATTTTGGATTGTCTTTCAGGATGGCGGCCGCATCAATCAAAGTTTGCACATGATTGGCTATTTGTATGGAACCCAAATAGATGATTTTATAAATATCATCATTATTTATATCCTCGTCTGGACGGGGATGTTTCTCTTTGTCCTCGTCAAATTTGGCGATGTCGATGCCGTTGTTAATGTAGTGGACATGGCGCATGTCGATTTTGCCGCCTGTTTCGGTAGTCCAACCCTTTTTCTTCAAATAGTCCAACCCACCTTCAAAAGTGAAAACCATCTCATCGGCATGATAATAATATTGCTTCTCGATAGCGTATGCCAGTTTCAGGGCGGGGTTGTTCTCCTTGACCAAACCAAAGGTCACAAAATCAGCTGGCCACAAGTCCCAGGCCTCAGCAATGTATTTTGCTTTCAGTTTCTTGGCCAACTTAACAACGGGATAATCAAAAGGCGGATGGATGTTGTGCAAAATGATATCAGGTTTATCGAAATGCTTGCAGATATTGTAAACGTTCTTGGCAAACTTGTGAAGCGACAGCATCCGCTTGACGCCATTCCCCACAAAATTAGGTGCAAAGACATGGACAAACTTGTAATCGCCATATTGCTTTTCCAAGTATTTCTTTCCTTCAGGGATGGTAATACCTTCCCGTTGCGACGAATTAAAGGTCGTCACATCGTAGCCGGCTTCCATGAAATATTTGGCCAATTCCAGATAGCGAGGATTGGCTGCCTTTTCTGGCGACCCTGTCTGCGGATTGACAATCCAGACCTTTTTGCCCATTATTTAAACCTATTAATAAGTTCCACCACTTGTTTTGCTTCATCCATCGTTATGCTTGGTCCAATTGGAAGACTCAATTCGTGGTCTGCAATATATTCCGTTATCGGCAAACTAATATCGTTCCACTCCTTATAGCACTCCTGCTTGTGCGGGGCAATGGGATAATGGATTACCGTGCCCACGCCATTTTGCTCTAAATAGTCGTGCAAGGCATCACGTTTGCCATTGGCTACGAGGATTGGGAATAGGTGGTAGGCATTCTGCTCATCAGGCAGGCGTTCGGGCAAGGTAATCAGCGGATTGCTGATATAGTCGTAATAATAGTTGGCCACCTGCTTGCGGTGAGCGTTGTCCTCAACTAAATACTTCAACTTCACATCCAACACCGCAGCCTGAATCTCATCCAAACGGCTATTGCGACCGGTATATTTGAAGACATATTTTTTAGACGAGCCGTAGTTTGCCAATGTGCGAACAGCTTCCGCCAACTTATTATCACTCGTAGTAACTGCACCGCCATCGCCTAAGGCACCAAGGTTTTTGCCTGGATAGAAACTATGACCTGCCGCATCACCAATACTACCCGTAATACGACCATCGGTGTGCTTGCAGCCATGAGCTTGTGCATTATCCTCAATAAGCTTCAGGTTATACTTTTTGCACAATGCGCCAATCTTATCGGTATAGGCATTACGGCCATAAAGATGCACGATGCAAATGGCTTTGGTCTTTGGTGTGATAGCCTTTTCGATAAGGTCATCGTCAATCTCCAAGGTGTTCAACTTGGGTTCCACCAAAACGGGCTTCAAACCATTCTCCGTAATGGAAAGGATAGTGGCAATATAGGTGTTAGCCGGAACTATCACCTCATCGCCAGACTGCATCACGCCCAACTCAATATAGGCACGGAAAATCCAAATCAAGGCATCCAAGCCATTGGCACATCCAATGGCATATTTAGTACCGATGAACTTAGCATAGTTCTCTTCAAAGCGTTTGTTTTCTTCGCCTTGAAGGTACCAGCCGCTGTTCACCACACGGGTGACGGCAGCATTGATTTCGTCACCATGGATGGCGGTGACATCTTTTAGGGAAAGAAAAGGTATATTCATATATTAATGATGACTTATCACATGGGCAACGAAAATTCTTTGATGCGCTGTTCCTCGCTTCGTTTACACACAAGTAACCTCCCCCCTTTTTCGGATACAATGTAATTGTCCAAACCTTGAAGCACTACTTTCTTCGCATCTTCTGTATGCACGACACAATTACGGCATTCATAAAGATGGACATTACCGACACTACCGTTGCCGTTTTCGTCATGTTGAAGCTTGTCATACAACGAGGCCCAATTACCCAAGTCGCTCCAACCAAAATCCGCTGGATAGGTGTACACTTTGCCATCAGCTGAGGCAGGCTCCATCACTGCAAAGTCAATGGATATTTTCTCACATTTCGGGAATATGGCTTTCACATCTTCGGCAGTCTTCATCCGTTCCATATCTGAAGCAATGTTTGGTTTATAGGTTTGGACGGCCTCTGTGATGGTTTTGACATTCCACACAAAGATACCTGCATTCCAAAGGTAATTACCTGCTTCCACATAGCGTTTGGCGACTTCTAGTTCTGGCTTTTCCTTGAAGGCTGTCACTTTTTTAATCTCATCTTTGGCAAAATCTCCCGACTCCACATAGCCATAACCTGTTTCGGGTCTTGAAGGTTTAATGCCGATGGTAACAATAGCTTCACTTTTATTAGTGAAAGCCAACGCATTCTTTATCACCCTTTTGAATTCTTCGGGGTTCATCACCACCGCATCAGATGGGGTTATCACGACATTAGCTTCTTGATTTTCTGTTTTGATACGCCAGCAAGCCCAAGCTATGCAAGGAGCCGTATTACGCGCAGCTGGCTCGGCAAGGATATGTGCCTCAGGAATATCTGGTATTTGTTGACGAACTATTTCTACATAAGCAGCGTTAGTTACCACCCAGAAATTTTCCATGGGGCAAACACCTTTGAACCGATCTACTGTCAATTGAATCAAAGTGCGTCCACAACCTAAAATATCAATAAACTGCTTTGGGAACTCGGGAGTACTCAGAGGCCAAAAACGACTTCCAATGCCTCCTGCCATAATCACAACATGGTTATTTTTCATAGTATCCTACTTGATTATCGTTCCGCCCGTATGGGATTATTCAAAAAATCATCATAAGCTAGGCGAATGCCGTCTTCCAACTCTGTTTTGTAAGTCCAACCCAAAGCTGTGGCCTTGCTTACATCAAGCAGTTTGCGCGGGGTGCCATTGGGCCTTGTCGTGTCCCATTTGATTTCGCCTTCATAACCGATAATCCTAGCCACCATCTCCGTCAACTCTTTGATGGTTAATTCTTTGCCCGTACCAGCATTCACTGTCTCGTTGCCTGAATAGTTGTTCATCAGAAAGACGCAAAGGTTGGCCAGATCGTCCACATAAAGGAACTCACGCAACGGTGAACCATCACCCCAACAAGTCACTTCCCTCAGTCCAGTCTCTTTGGCTTCATGAAATCTTCTGATTAGTGCAGGTAGTACATGGCTATGTTCAGGATGATAATTATCATTAGGACCATATAGATTGGTAGGCATCACACTGATGTAGTCCGTGCCATACTGTCGGTTGAGGAACTCACAATATTTCAGCCCCGAGATTTTAGCTAGAGCGTAGGCCTCGTTGGTCTTCTCCAGCTCACTGGTCAGCAGGCAGCTTTCGGGCATGGGTTGGGGAGCCATTCTCGGATATATGCACGACGATCCGAGGAATTCCAACTTCTTGCAGCCGTTTTTCCACGCCGAGTGGATGACGTTCATCTCGAGAATCATGTTGTCGTACATGAAGTCGGCGAGGGCGTTTTGGTTGGCGACGATACCGCCCACTTTTGCAGCCGCAAGAAACACATATTCAGGTTTTTCCGCCGCAAAGAAAACCTCTACTTGATCTTGACGGCAGAGGTCGAGTTCCTTGTGGGTTCTTGTCACGATGTTTGTATAGCCCTGCCGTTGCAGCTCGCGCACGATGGCCGAACCTACCATGCCACGATGGCCTGCTACGTAGATTTTGCTGTATTTTTCCATTGATTTACTTTGTTAGTGCAAGGGCTTACGCCGCCTGCTTAATTTCCTTTCACCCCTACGGGGTTCAATCCTCCATGTGTGCTTTCAGATACAATTTCTTCACAAAGCGCATATCATGCTCGACCATGATTTTAACCAAGTCCTCAAACGAAGTCTTGCGGGGATTCCAACCGAGAAGCGTCTTGGCTTTGGTCGGGTCTCCGAGCAATTGCTCCACCTCGGCGGGACGGAAGAAACGCGGGTCGACTTCAACCAAGCTCTTGCCCG
>Ga0265298_10001319_pt1 | contig 36660 bp, 21 predicted proteins | sample AusTroGonzalo_MG_3_FD_193486 | JGI IMG/M metagenome (GOLD analysis project Ga0265298, IMG submission 193486) | Bovine rumen microbial communities from tropical cattle in Woodstock, Queensland, Australia - Gonzalo_01 | ecosystem: Host-associated > Mammals > Digestive system > Stomach > Rumen ...
GAGAAGGACGACTGTGAGGAGTCTGGCTATTCAGTTAAGAAGTACGCCGAGGTCAATCTTGACGCTTGCGAGGCAAACAACGATACATGGTGGTCGAAGTGTCCAGGTTATAACAGCAGTTCACTCGCCAACAAGATGCAGGGTGACCACTTCGAGGACTTCTACCTGATGCGCTATTCTGACGTTCTTCTGATGCTGACCGAGCTCACTGGTGATGCTCAATATATGAACCAGGTTCAGAAGCGCGCCGGTGTACCTGAGACAGCTTATTCACTGAAGGCTGTTCAGGACGAGCGTCGTTGGGAATTCGCTTTCGAGGGTATCCGCTTCAACGATATGCGTCGTTGGACTGGTAACAATCCTACCGAGAGTTCATACGCTCCTAAGGCTCTGCAGGCTCAGAAGGGTAAGCAGATTGTCTGCCTTGGGCAGAAGGGTAACAAGCGCACCATGGAGCACATGACCTGCTCTTGGGCAGAGCGTTACATTGCGACCAACGGTTTCGTTGCAAAGCCTCAGAAGCAGATTACCCTCATGGATGGTAAGCTTACTCAGAATCCTGGTTGGGATGCTTCTGATCCTAAGACTCAATATAAAGTACTTTATTAATGTTTTAAATAAGTAATCAATATGAAAAAGATATTTATGCTTTTTGCCGCAGTATGTGCACTTGTAGCCTGCGATCCTGTCCAGGAAGATATCAGCAATGGCGGTCACATCACTGTTGACGAGCTTCTGGCAAAGACCAGTGTCACTGTTGACAAGGCTGCTAGTGGCAAGAACGGCAATGTAATTTCTTGCTGGACCTCAGCGCCAGTCAATGCAAAGTGGAATATTGGTGGAAAAGATTATACCAGTAACTTTGCTTCTAAGAAGATGAAGCTTGGTTCATATACCGTCAAGCTTTTTGCTCTTTGTCCTGATGGCACCGAGCTTACAGCTGATTTCCCTGTAACATGTGATGAGATCACTGATCCGCTCCAGAAGTTCTACATCTATGGTGATCCTGCCAATGAAGAGCAGAAGCCATTCAGCCCTGGTTCTTGGGATGCATCTGCTATGCGTTTCAGTGATAGCGAGGGTCAGCATTTCCCATATCTTTCTGATGATGTGTATTGGGGCTTCAAGACACTTATCATGGATGTCTCAGATGCTAGTGACGATTGTACAATGAAGATTATGAATGGTTGGTGGAGTGCTTTCTATTATGACACCAACGATCACCCGATGCCAGTTCCCAATGGTTTGCTGGAGATTCCTCTCACCGAAGAGATTGCAAAGCATTGTGCTAAGGGTAACGGTGGCGAAGCTAGAGACCTTCAGTTCATGATCGTTTCTGGTTCATGTACCATCAATTCAGTTTACTATGAGGAATAATCATTCCTAAGTGGTATAATTAATAATAGGCTGACTCATTTAATTGAGTCAGCCTTTTATAGCAAAAAAGATGATGAAAAAAAACAATGTATCTAGTGCCATCCTCTATGTAAGTCTATTGGCTTTCATTTCATTTGTTGTATATATATTATACATCAATCAAGAGGTATTCTATACGGTACACGACCGTTCCGAATTCCTTTTCGGCACCCCTTTCTTCCACACGCTCATGCAAAAGCCCTTTGGACTGATACAGTATGTGGGAGCATGGTTTACACAACTATTCTGCCATCCTGCCTTGGGTGCTGGTGTGCTAGTTGCTATTTGGACGCTCATTTTCTATGTGGGAGCCAAGGCTTTCCGGTTACAGGGAAGCGCCTCCGCGCTGATGCTCTTGCCTGTAGCCTGTCTGCTCACGTCAATTGTCGATTTAGGCTATTGGATTTATATCCTCCCTATCAGGGGCTATTGGTTCTCACAGTCGATAGGTTATCTGATCATGTTGCTGTTCTTGTGGGCAGCACGCAGTACCCCACGTAAATGGCATATTGTCTGGTATCTGCTAGCTTTCTGCATCTATCCTGTGCTTGGATGGTTTGCCCAGCTTTTCATACTCTGTTTAGTGCTTAGCGAAAAACCCACCTGGCGTGAGTTGTTAGGCATTATATTACTTTTCTTTACCGCCAGCATTTGGCATACGCAGTTCTATTCAAATCTTAGACTCGACGATATCATGCTGGCAGGTTTCCCACGCTTCGAGACACCAACCGACTATAGCGGACGACTTGCCATCCCATTCTGGATACTGGGTGCCATTTCTGTGCTCATACCGCTTTTGGGCCGCTATCTGGGTAGGCGGTTTACTCCCGTGCTATGCGTCATCGCTGGCATTGTCTTTACCTTGTCGTTTATGTTCCGCGACCGGAACTATATCGAGGAAATGCGCATGGTACACTATGCCGAAGACGACAACTGGAAGGAGGTTCTCAATATCGTAGCCGAGAGTCCCAAACCAACGACAACGATGGTGTTTCTCAAAAATGTTGCCCTAATGAACGAAGGCGGCCTTCTTGACCGTTCTTTTAAGACGGGTAATATCTGCTATCCCATCTATAACCCCGATTCACTCCACGTCTCACTTTTGGACATCGCCGCGCCTCTGGTCTATTATAACTACGGCATGATGAATGAAGCCATCCGCCTGAATTTCGAAAAGGCCATACAAACAGGTTTTTCACCTTTCTACTTGAAAATGCTTTCCCGCTGTGCTTTGGCAAAAGGAGATCAGGAACAGAGGAAACGATATACGACCTTGCTACATCACCTTCCGTTTTACAGCAATTGGCAGCCGAATCCTGTCACCGAAAAGGTGAACAAGTTGCAGAATTGCTTCTCTGATGAGGTCTCTGGCGTTGAGAACAGCGATAGTTATCTTGTCAACAGCATGAGTTTCTGGTATGAATCCGACAGTAAAGTAGCTTCAGAACAGGCACTGTTTTATGCCATGATATATGGCGGTTCTAACCGTTTCTGGCCGTCACTACGTAAATTCCTGAAATTACATGTAGGTGAGGAGTTTCCCCTGCATGCACAAGAGGCATATATTTTATTCATGGACAAGGCTCCAGAAGCAAAGCGTATGATGATTCCTGTCGAACAGGACATATATGATCGCTACAAACAATTCTGGAAGGCTCTGCAGACTCGAGTAAAACCTGGACTGACACTTGGAAAGGTTGCTGAAGACATGCGTGAAGGATGGGGAGACACTTATTGGTATTACTACATCTTCGGAAGACAATATACGAATATCGTTAGTCGGAAAGACCATGAAATTCCATCATAAGAAATCAATGAAAAAATATATCCATACCTATACCCTGTTCCTGGCGACAGCCTTATTGGTCTTGTCGTGTGCGCATCACCCTGATGTGCCCGCTTCAAGCCGAGCAGCTAATTGCCAACCTGCCATCTTTCCCGATTATTGCAGTGTCACCATTCCTTATAATATTGCGCCACTTAACTTCATGCTGTCTCATGATGAATACGAGGCGTGTGTGGCACGTATCAGCACACCTGATGGTCAGCAACAGACCTATGGTAGTGGTGTGAAGGTACAGATTCCCGAGCCGGAATGGCATGACATGCTCCATGCCTCAAAGGGTAAGAGTTTGAAGGTAGAGGTCTGGGGGAAGAAAAAGGGCGAATGGTTTTCGTTTATTCCTTTTGAAATACATGTAGCCAAGGAGCCTATTGATGAATACGTTTCGTATCGTCTCATCGAGCCATCGTATGTCGCATGGAATTTCATGGAGATCGCTCAGCGCAACCTTACTTCATTCGAAGAGACACAGATCTTCAATAACGAGATTACGTGCAATGATAAGGAGAAAGGTCAGTGTATCAATTGTCATAGCTATCAAAACCACAAGACCGACAACATGCTCTTCCATGTACGTCTCTCAAATGGTGGTACCGTGATTGTGAATGACGGTAAAATCTCAAGAGTTAATCTGAAACGCGATTATACCATATCTGCAGGCGTTTATCCGGCTTGGCACCCCACTGCGAAGTTGATTGCCTTCTCAACCAACGTAACACGACAGGGATTCCATACGGTCAATCCCAACAAGATAGAGGTTTACGATGAAGCTAGCGACCTGATTCTCTACGACGTGGAGACCGACTCAGTAAGCGTTGTTTGCAACGATTCCACGCTGTTAGAAGTATACCCTACCTGGTCGCCAGACGGTAAATATCTCTATTACTGCAAATCTGTGCCGCTACCCGAAGAGTTACGAGACAAGGATATCAGAACCACCTACTCGAAAATACAATATAACCTCTATCGCCGCTCGTTCGACGTGGAATCGCACAATTTCGGCGAAGAGGAGCTGGTGTTTGATGCCGCTTCAATTGACAAGAGTGCAACGCTGCCACGCATCAGTCCCGATGGGCACTATCTGCTCTTTGCTTTGGGGCAGTATGGCTGTTTTCATATCAGGCACACAGATGCAGACATCGCATGCCTACCGCTTGACGAACAGGCATCCTCAACTATTGATATGACTAACCTAAACAGCGAGGGTTTTGCTGACAGCTACCCTACTTGGTCGAGCAACGGGCACTGGATCATGTGCTCCACTCGCCGAGGCGATGGTAACTTCAGCCGTATCTATATATCCTATTTCAACAACGGGAAGGTCGAAAAGGCCTTTATGCTACCACAAGAAGACCCTGAACAGGACGGATTTCTCCTGAAGTGCTATAACCGTCCGGAGTTCATGGTTGAACCTGTTAAAATCAGTGTCAACGAGTTTAGTCGAGTATTTGATCAGTAATATTAATGAAGCATCTCCTCTCTATATACACTCTCCTGTTCGGTGTGGCAGTCCTCCTTTTCTTCGGGCTGGTCTACCCACACCATCTGCATTATCAGGAGCAGTATCAGCTGTTTCTCTTCGACAGCACCTACATCTGGGAGATCGTCAGGCTGCCAGGTGGCATAGCCGATCTGCTGGGTCGCTTCTGCACACAATTCTTCCTTTATGCCTGGGTGGGAGCGTTTATCATAGCTGTTCTGCTGTCGCTGGTACAGATCCTGACGCTCCGCTTGACCTATTCACGGACAAGTCCAGAGCTACAGGAAAGCATGCGCAACACGGGGATGACGGCTGAGCCGAACGGGGGGATACTTTATGGTTTGAGTTTTGTGCCGTCGTTCCTGCTCTGGCTCTTCCTGCTTGACGAGAATGCGTTGCTGGGGGGAGCTTGGGCTGTATTACTCACACTTCTTGCTTCTTGGGGCGTCGAAAAGTTAAATGGTAGGGTGCGACGCATCCTACTTATTGCTGCCATTCCTGTACTCTATTGGATGGCGGGCCCTGTCTGCGTGATATTCTTCCTCCTGCAGGCCCCACACCCTAAGCGTTCCATAAGGTATTACGGAGTATTCATTCTGATGGCTTTCATGCTTGTCATGCTGTCAAACTATCTCCCAGTACCTGCCACTAAATTATGGTTCGGCATACATTACCATCGCTACCCGACAGAGATTCCTGTTCTACTATGGGCTGCCACCCTATCTGTTTTCTTCCTCATGCTTATTGTCCGTGCATTCCAACGGTGGACCAACGCTTCAAGTCACATGATAGTAACGCTTTGTTCCTTTTTACTGGTAGCTGTCAGTATGGGGTATCTCGTCTGGAGAAACAGCAATCTCAAAGCAGAAAAGGTGATGCAATATGACTTCATGGCCTGTCACCAGCAATGGAACCGCATCCTTGAGACCATCAACGACAAGAAACCTAACAACCAGATTGGCGTGACAGTACAGAATCTTGCCCTGGCGATGCATGGTATGCTCTTGGACCACATGTTCGAATATAACCAGAACAGCATCCATGGTCTTCTGCCCGATGTAAAGACAGATGCGACCAGTCCTATGCCAACTGCCGAGGCATTCTATCATCTGGGGATGATCAATGTCGCTCAGCGAACGGTGTTCGAGGCTCAAGAAGCTATTCTCGACTTCCAGAAAAGTGCCCGATGCTACAAGCGGTTGGCTCAAACCAACCTCATCAACGGGAACTACGAAGTGGCTCGCAAATATCTCATGGCTCTACAGAAAACCCTTTTCTATCGCGAATGGGCTAACGAGACTCTTTCGCTTTTGGGGAATGAGAAGGCGATAGCCAAACATCCCGAATACGGACGTCTACGTCAGTCGAACTACAAGAAGGATTTCTACTTCAGTGACCATGTTACCCCCGAGATGCTGGAGAGCCTCTATTCCAGAAACACGGACAATCGCATGGCCTATCAATATCTGCTGGCCTATTATCTGCTAACGGGTGATCTCGAAAGCTATAATCACATCATTTCCCAAAAGCGATGAAGAAGATTTCATATATATTTGATTTTTCACATCGAACTCGCTCACGCTCGACAAAGTTTGAACAAAGCCAGCTTTGTTCTTGCCTATTCGCGTTTTTCGTCCTTCTTTTGTTCGCTGCATGCACAGAAACCGTCAGCGATGCAAAGCAGGAGGCTGAACAACCTCATATATATCCCGACTATATCGGTGTCACCATACCCGTGAATATCGCTCCTCTCTGCTTTAACATGGTAGATGAGATGGCATTGTGTATTGATGCTGTCATTGCAGACCACCACGGGCACTATCTGCATAGCCAAGGCGAAGAATCAGTAGACTTCGACCTTGACGACTGGCATACGCTACTTGGACAAAACCGTGGCGACTCGCTCAGCGTGACTGTTTCTGCCAAATATGCTGATGGCTGGCACACCTACCATCCTTTTTCAATTTACGTTAGCCCAGATAGCATCGACTACGGTATCTGCTACCGCTTGATTGAACCAGGCTATGAGGTATGGAGCAAGATGGGTATTTACGAACGCGACCTCTCCTCTTTCGATGAGCGACCGCTAATTGAAAACACCCAGTTCGAGGGCTGTGTCAACTGCCATAGCTTCAATCGCGGCAATCCCGCCGATATGAGCCTTCACGTCCGTGGTCCGCATGGTGCCACGCTGCTACGACAGAACAACGGTCCTATCACGGCCTACAACACCAAGACCGATCAGACGCTCGGTTTCTGTGTCTATCCCTACTGGCATCCCTCGGGTCGCTATATAGCATACTCGACCAATGCCACGAGTCAGTTATTCCATAGTGCCAACCACAACCGTATCGAGGTCTTTGATACCGCCTCTGACCTTCAGGTCTATGATGTCGACAAAAACGAGTTGTTGCTTTCACCCCTTCTCAAGCAAGATTCGGTCTATGAGACCTTCCCCGTATTCTCATCCGACGGACGTTCACTCTTCTTCTGTGCCGCACAGGCACTCCATGAAGGAAGTCATCAACTCGATTCGATTCACTATAATCTCTGCCGCATTGACTTCGACCCTAAAACGGGCAAGTTTGGTAGTCGTATAGACACCATTGTCGATGCCAAGTCTCAGCGTAAGTCGGTATCCTTCCCTCGTCCCTCCTACGATGGACGTTTCCTTTGCTATACGCTCGCTGACTATGGACAGTTCAGCATCTGGCACCATGAGGCTGATCTCTATCTACTCGATCTCTCCACAGGACAGAGTCGCCCCATGGCCGAGGCAAACTCTGAAGATACAGAATCATTTCATAACTGGAGTACAAATTCTCGCTGGATCGTGTTTAGTTCCCGCCGCGACGACGGACTCTTTACACGCCTCTATTTCTGTCACGTTGATGCCAAAGGGATTATCAGTAAGGCATTCATGCTACCACAGCGAAATCCGCGTCGCTTTTATCGCGAACGCTTCCTGTCCTTCAACGTGCCCGACTTCATCATTAGTCCAACTCGGTTCGATAGTCACAAGGCCAGTCGGATCATCAACGACAAATCACGAAAGGATTTTGGTGTGCGCCAAGTACCCATGTAATCGACCTCTCCCTGTGCTTACCAAGGAAAGCAGAAGAATAAAGTATAAGACTATTTAAGTTAGTTTTTTATAGTAATTAGTAATTAGACACATTGTTTTGGTATTTTGAAGGTGCTGCGTCGTGATGACGCGGCATCTTCTGTTTTTTATCCTATAGGACGAACTTGCAATACCGTTGCACATTCTGCAATCCTCTGCTATATTGCATGTTATACTCAAAAATGCACATAGCTACACAACCCCGCTTTTGCAACGTCATTTACTTGCTTCGCTTTATTAATTTCCCTAAATTTGCAGCGTACTTCAAGATATATATCAACTTGATTATATCCAGACCTAACTGGAAAACAGGAGCAGAAACCGAAAAGCTTTAAAGAGTAGGTAACATAAAACTATTTAATGACCGTCGCCGAATTATCGGCACGGTCATTTGAAAGAGGTCACATCCAACACATGTCTTCATAATTAGGTACAAAACCTCAAAATGCGTTTCTATCTGCAACGTGCAGAGAGTTTGGCTTCAAAATCAAACTATCACTAATTTAAACCTTTTATTAACATGAAGTCATTAAAGATGAATTCGCTTTCCAAGAATGCTCTGGAAGCAAGAGAGATGAGAAACCTCGTGGGTGCAGGACCTGCTTGTGGTTGTGGATGTAAAGGACCTTCGTCTACACAAGACAATGGTTCAGCTAATGCTGCAGGAGGAAAGCACTCCTTGTGTCCCATCGAAGAACAAGAGGTCTTCATAAATCTTCCAGAAGTAACTATCTATGGATAAGCCTCACGATTTCAACAACCAACCTTAACCGCTAATGGTGTTGGTTATGTTTATCATGACCAATGCCATTAGTTTTTAATTAAAGAGATTATGGAGAAAGACGTAGCATTTTCGTCATCACAAGCCCCACAACAACATTGCGAGACACGCGACCAGTTGTTTGACAATACATTAGTCAGTAAAGAGCATACGATGTGTTTTCTGTCATTTTGCAACGCTTTTTCTTTGTTTTCTTATACTTTTTTATTAAGTTTGCAGTGCAATTACAATAAGTTTTCCATCTAAGAACTGAGATGAAGCAGTTAATGCCAGAAAATATCAAGGAGTATCTTGCCAACACGCCTCAAATCACCTTTGAGGTAACAGAGAGATGCAATCTCTCATGTACATATTGCGGCTATGGCAAACTCTATTCTGATAAGGGCGCGCGTTACGACAGGATGCTCGACACCCAAGATGCCATCTCATTTCTTAAATACATTAAAGCATTGTGGGAAAACGGTTATCAAGGCGCAGAAGATAATATCCTTCACATCAGTTTCTATGGAGGAGAACCTCTGATGAACATGCCTCTTATCAAAGAGGTTGTCACATTTGTTGAAGAAGAACTCTTCGCTTATAAGAAGGTTGTATTCTCAATGACAACCAATGCCCTGCTACTGCCGCAAAACATAGATTATCTGGTATCCAAAAATTTCAGGATACTTATCAGTCTCGATGGTGACCGCATTGGCAATACCTATAGGGTATTCCCAAACGGACAGCCGGCCTATGATTATATCGTGAGAGCCATCGAACACGTCCGTAACACCTATCCCGATTTTTACAGAGACAATATCAGTTTCAATGCAGTACTAAACAACTGCAATAGCGTGAAATCCATCCATACTTTTTTCATGGAAAACTACGGGAAAACGCCCAGTATTGGAGAGATCAATACCTCTGGTGTTAGAGAAGAGGAAAGAGAACTATTCAATAAATTGCATAAGAGTAAAATTGCCTCAGAAGAGGAGGCCGTCAAAGATTCCGCGCCCAAGAACTTCCAAGACAGTCCGGAATACATGCGGTCAGCTCGATACATACAGACACACTCCTCATATACATATCACGACTACAATGAGCTGCTTCTGGGAAGAGACAAAGGCAATAGAATGCCTACGGGCACATGCCTCCCCTTTGCAAAAAAGGTCTTTATCACCGTCTCAGGAAAGATTCTGCCTTGTGAGAAGATTAGTCACAAATATGCATTAGGAAGAATTGAGGGAGGGCAGATCACGCTCGATTTTAAAGAGATTGCCGACAAGTATAACGCCTATTATGAAAAAGTGAATTGCGTCTGCCAGAAATGTCACGATTATCTATCATGTCTGTGCTGTATGTTCTATAACGGTCAGTTAGAAAATGACAAGGGTATATGTTCATTTTTCGTCAACAAACAAATGGCGAGAGCAAGCCAAAACGCAGCATACAGTTTCTTGAGGAAATATCCCGAGGCATATTCCTATATTATGAACCAATTAAAAATTGTATAACAGATGGATATGCCTGCTACTGATACTCGTTGGATTATCATTTCTCCTTCCGTCTATGTCGACATTATTAATGAGGGGAAGGCCATGCTGTTCGATACAAAGACTCAAACCTATTTTATTTCCAGGAGTCAAAAGATGGTTAAATTGGTACAGCGTCTATACGAGCCAGCCAACATGGGGGCACTACCCTACAACGAGAATCTTCTTAATGATGATGATGACATCAGACAGGCCATCGATCGAGGGATACTATTTCTAAAAAACATTAGCGATGGGGGCAGGCCCATCAACCTGCTTCCTTACATCAATTTGCAGACAGACCTTGACTGCGATGACAAAGAGAAGGAAGAACGTCTGAAAACGATGGGCAACAAAATGAGATTCTTATCAAGTGTCCATCTCTATCTGAACTGCAAGTTGCGTGACAGTCAACATCATTCCATGACGATATTCAGGAACAGGAGTTACAGACAATACCCTATCCCTCCCTATTACCTCACAAACGTAAGGATTTCTCTGCAAGCGCTCAACAACACACTGGACCAATTAAAAGTCTCGGGTACCGCCATTATCAACATCATCGTAAGCCTTGAAGCAGAAGAACAGGCCTATTTCACCGATGTGCTAGGTACGCTCAGCCTTTATGATTTCAAATATGTTTTCAACTGCTATGACGAGGATGTCAAGTGCTTGTCTGAGCTACTGCTTTCCAACAGGTTCACTGGCGACTACTCTATCGTCTCATATATGGACAGATTCTCCCACACAGACTATCTGGATGCCGTTCGTGTCAGACTGCAAGACCAAGGAGTTCCTGTCGTTTTCAGAAAGATTGTCGCGGACGAAGAAGATCTGTTAGACGAAGATGACGATATAGGAATGCTTCCGATATGGACGGGCGACAACGAGAAGTTTCTCTGGGATTATGTGATGATGACACAAGAGGATATAGACAACACATCGTTGTCCATGGAGGATATATTCCGACATATAAAGCTAAATGCCTCATGCTTTGGTGTTTTGGAGGTTCTTCCTACTGGCAATATCTATGCCCAGAACGCAAAAGTTCTATTAGGGAATATCTATATCGACAATATCTATCATGTCGTTGAGAAAGAACTTCGAGAGAACACCTCATGGCGTGTTACTCGCAAAGAAACGGGCTGCAAAGAATGCGTTTACCGGGTGATCTGTCCTCCTGTATCGTCATTCGAGTCACTATACAAGACAGCCCCGAAATGTCTAATTAAACAATGAGAAAAAAAGAATTCCCACTCTATATCCAGCACGACGCCATGGACTGCGGTCCGACCAGCCTTCGGATGGTCGCTGCCTATTATGGTAAACAATACTCTGCACAATACCTCCGAGAGAACTGTTTCATCTCACGCCTAGGGGTATCCATGCTTGGCATCAGCGAGGCCGCTGAGAAAATCGGAATGCACACCATAGGACTGCGCATTTCAACCTCCCAACTGAAAGAGGATGTGCCCCTACCTTGTATCATCCACTGGAATCAGAACCATTTCGTGGTACTTTACAAGATTGAAAAAACTAAACAAGGTGCTTTGTTTTATGTGGCAGACCCTGCCGGCAGCAAGGTCACATTCACAGAAGAGGAGTTCAAGAGATGCTGGTTAAGCAGTAGGAATGACGGGGAAGACGAAGGCATCGCCTTGTGCTTGGAGCCTACACCCGATTTCTATAACCGTTCTGATGAAGACGATATCAATAAGAACCGACGGAGCTTCTTGTTCCTGTTCGAGTATCTTCGACCATACAAAAAACTAATTATTCAACTATTTATCGGACTCGGCACGGGGTCGCTGATACAGCTACTCCTGCCGTTTCTCACGCAATCTATCGTTGATTTTGGTATCACGAACCAGAATCTGAGCTATATCTACCTTGTACTGATTGCACAGATGATGCTTGTCATCAGCAGCACTTCGGTCGAGTTTATCCGAGGATGGATCCTGTTGCATATCGGCACCAGGGTCAACATCTCTTTGCTTTCCGATTACCTAGCCAAGCTGATGCGCTTGCCGATTGCCTACTTTGACACAAAGATGACCGGTGATATCCTGCAACGCATTAACGACCACACACGTATCCAGCAGTTCCTGACCAACACCAGTCTGTCAACCCTCTTCTCGGTGGTCAACGTCATTATCTTTGGAGTGGTCATCCTTTTCTATAGCTGGATAATATTCTTGATATTCTTTGTTGGCAGTGCCCTTTATGTGGCATGGGTATGGCTGTTCATGAAACGGAGGGCTGTACTCGATCATAAGATGTTCACCCAGAATGCCGCCAACCAGAGTAGCATGGTGCAGTTGGTCAGCGGCATGCAGGAAATTAAACTGAATGCATGCGAGCAACAGAAGCGCTGGGAATGGGAGCATATTCAAGCAAGAATCTATAAGATTACAGTGAAAGGACTAGCTCTGTCACAATATCAGTTGTCGGGTGGTATTCTCATCAATCAACTCAAGAATGCCATCATTACTGCCTTTGTGGCTGCGTTGGTGATACAAGGTGAGATTACGCTCGGTATGATGCTCGCCATCCAGTATATCATCGGCCAGTTGAACAGTCCTGTCGACCAACTGATCGGTTTTGCCCGCCAGTATCAGGATGCCAAACTGAGTTTGGACCGTTTACAGGATATCTACACGAAAGATGATGAGCGCCCCTTGGAAAAGACTCTTATCACAGATATTCACAATACCGACATCAGGGTTGAACACCTGACATTCAGATATGACAAACTGAATGAGAAGCCAACGCTCGACGACATCAACCTGACGATCCCTCGTGGTAAGACAACCGCCATCGTTGGACTCAGCGGGAGTGGTAAGACCACCTTGTTGAAAATGATCCTTGGGTTCTATAAGCCTGACAAGGGTAAGGTGATTATCGGCAACTCCGACATTGAGAACTACGACAAGCGAGAATGGCGAAAGCAATGCGGTTCGGTCATGCAGGATGGATTCATTTTCTCCGATTCCATTGCTCGAAACATCGCACCCGGAGAGGAGAGAATCGATGAAGACAGAATGCGAGAGGCAGCTGCCACAGCCAATATCAAAGACTTCATAGAGGAGTTACCTTTGGGTTATAACACCAAGATCGGAGCTGAGGGACACGGACTAAGTATGGGACAGAAACAACGAATCTTGATCGCACGTGCCGTCTACAAGAATCCGGAGTTTATCTTCATGGATGAGGCCACGAACTCACTTGACACAAACAACGAGCATCAGATCATGGAGAACCTCAACCGTTTCATACAGGGCAGGACGGCTATCATTATCGCCCATCGTCTGAGTACCGTTCGCGATGCGGATAACATCGTGGTACTACAGGACGGTAAGATCTGCGAGCAAGGTAATCACGAAACATTAATTGACAAGAAGGGGCTTTACTACACACTCGTAAAGAACCAACTAAATATATAAGTATATGCCGAAAGAAAAGAAAGAGAGCATTATCCGGAGTGAGGAGGTACAGGATATTCTGTCTGCTCCCCCTCACACATTGCTGAGTGCAGGCTCATCAGTGATTGGCGGTATTTTGTTGATACTGCTTATCGGCTGCTTTATCTTCAAATACCCCGACACTATCTCATGTGCGGTGACCATCACGAAGACCGAACCTCCCGTCTGGGTTGTTGCAAAAGCATCAGGCAGACTGCAGGAGCTCTATGTCACAGATGGCCAAAGGGTCAAGACGAACGATGTAATCGCTGTCATAGAGAATCCGGCCAACACCCGGGATGTACTGACTCTTGACTCTCTTTTGTCTACCATATCATGGGAAAAAGGGGGCTGCATCAATATCAGTCTTGACGACGCACATCTTGGCAGTATCCAAAGCACATATACCACTCTTGCTAGAGCCATCACAGACTACAACAGTTTTGTGAACAACAACCTCTACGACCAGCGTATTGCCGCAGAAGAAGCTCAGCTACGCCCCTATGCCGACTACCTCGAATCCGTATCCAAGCAAGTGGACTATAGTCAACGCATCAACTCGTTAAGCAAAGGGAATTACCAGCGTGAAAAAAGTTTGCACGACAAGGGACTGACCTCCGCCTCCGATCTGGAGTCAACAGAGCAAGGATTGCTCAGCAGCAGTATGTCGACAGAACAGATGCGCTCTTCTCTGGCCAATGCCAAGATACAAGTCGCCCAGATCCGGAATACCATCTCAGAACTCAAGATGCAGAAGGAACAGGAAAAACGGCAGTTAGAGACAACCCTACAGTCTGCATGGGAAAGCACACGGACTGCCATCCGGGAATGGAAGCAGGTCTATCTTCTCCAGAGTCCCATCGCTGGTATTGTCTCATACAACAACCTTTGGAAAGCCAATCAGAACATCACCGCCGGCGACAAGGCTTTCTCTGTTGTCAGCAATAAAGAAAACACGACCATAGGCAAGGCTAAGATTCCTGTGGCAGGCTCCGGAAAAGTCAAACCGGGCCAACGCATCAATATCCAGTTAGACGGCTACCCCTATCTGGAATACGGTTTCCTAACAGGAAAAGTCGTTTCCGTTGCCACCATGCCCGACGAGAACGCTTATACAGCGACCTTCGAGGTGAAGGATGGCACAGTTACCTCATACGGCAGACACATCAAGAAGACAGGCGACCTGTCTGGTGTCGGTGAGATTATTACAGAAGACCTCAGTGTGGCAGAAAGACTTATCGGACCTCTCCGATATCTGCTGCACCGAAATGTCTTAGACTAGAATAAATCCAGCCATAGGCTGGTATGTACGACCTATAGGTAACCTTAAACTGTCACATGTCCATAAGACGATTATGGATGTGCGATTAGTTGTTTTTATGCTTTTTTAACACATTAATATCCCTCATATATGCACTTTTATTTGGGATTCACGTACAAAAGTATTATCTTTGCCCGAAAAATTGAGCAAATGCGAGGAAAAACTGGCATATTAATATTCATATTATTTAACCTTTTACTTATCGGCTGCAAGAACCAGAATCAGAAGATTCTGGACGATGTCGCCTATTATCTGCAAAATGATTCCGTCATGGAGGCCAGCGCCTGCTTTGACCTTCTTCATATAGACAACCTTAGTGACAAAGAGAAAGCTCTCTACTATCTGTACGAGGCCACCATACGCTATAGATCATACCAAAAGATGCAGTCCTTTGACGGTATTGAATATAGTATCAATTATTTCAGCAAAGCCGACGATCGGAACAAACTGGCTGAGGCTTATTTTTACAGAGGAGCGCTGAAATTTGAGAATGGCTTAACCGAGATAGCCATTGAAAACCTGAAGCAGGCCGAACAACTGGCTCAAAAAGATGGAGATATAAAGCAACAGCATAAGATTACCGAGTTGTTGAGTTCATTTTATTATTCAGCAGGACTATTTGACCTTAGTCTACTATATGCAAAAAAAGCGATGGCTCAGGCTGTCCAAACGAAAAACTACAACTGGTATGTCTATGCGATTGACTATATCGCAACAACCTATTTTCAGAAGAGGATGAACGACAGCGCCCTCTACTATATTAAAAAGGTTCCCCCATACGAGAAATATCTGGACAAGGAGACCATAGCAGGCATTTACACCAGTATTGGCATGGTCCAATCCTTACACGATCCAGAAATGGCAAAAGAATACCTGTATAAGGCTATCGCTTTAGAGAATAATTCCAGTGCCTATGCCGTCTTGGCGGATATTGAGATTAAGAACAACGGCAACCGACAGACTGCCAAAAATCTGCTGGACAGTGCATTAGTACATAGTAACGGCAAAGACGTCAACTATATCATCAGCAGACTCACCAAACTCTACATGGAGGACAAAGAATATGAGGAAGCATGCAGCTTATTACTGAAAAGGAGATCAATAGAACAAGATCGATATGATATTAAACAAGATTTAAGCCAGATACAGATGCGATACGACATGCTCTATAAGGAGAAGAAACAGGCCGATTATATCCACATGATTATGACGCTTCTTATTCTGGTTATTGTTGGCATCCTGTCCATCCTCTTCTACCATCGCTATCAATATCTGAAGAATAAAAAAGATATGATTCAGCGACAAATGCTGATTGAGACCTACAGCAGTAAACTCAAGAATCTTCAAGACGCAGACGACAATACTGCCAAGCAGGAGGGAGAACTCATGACAAGCATCAATATCCTGCAAGAGAAACAGTCGGAGGCACTCAAAAAAGGAAAAGAGCTTTACGAGCATGTCCGCGAAGGCCAGAGCATCATTACCTGGACCAAGCAGGACTATATTAATATGATAGACTACTATAGTCTCATCGACATTCCTTTCGGCGTTACACTGGAAACCGAATACCATAGTCTCTCGCCAAGATACAAGTTGTACTTGATCTTAACGAATATGGGCAAGAGCGAAGAAGACATCGAGTATATTTTCGGCATCGGAAAAAGTGCTATCCGCTCCATCAAATCACGCATCAAGTCCAAAAATGAGAAAACCCAAGTATCATAAGCCGTCTGTGGTGTCTCATTTTCCGCAAAACAAACATGTTGCACATCACGCAATCGACTCATCATCAACCCGTTAATTACACACCCACCTGCAACTCCATGGAAGAAGAAAAAAAACCTGCTTGTTTTAGATAAGAAATGATTATCTTTGCAGCAGAGAATTATAAACCCTAAAAACTATATTGATTTATGAAACTAAAAAAACTTTTTACCATCGCCTTTGGATTGGCGATGACAATGAACATCTATGCAGATATCCCGCCATATGATGATTCAACTGATCCTGCAGGTACAGACTACGTTCCCCGACCTCACCGTGCCCCGCGTAGGCCGACCATTACAGTCGACAACTTCAGAAATGGCGGAGCCATTATCCTTCCCAACAAGGATCTTGAGCTTGTGGAAATAGAATATTATAAGAACGGTTGTCTGGTCAAGTTTGAGAACTACGTTTCCGTAGAAGCGTCCTCTGCACTGATTGTCTCTTCAGAGAACACGACTGCCGATAGTTTTGCCGTCATCGTTAATGGCAAAATACTATATGCCGACAACTTTTAATATCAAACCTTAACCTATCGCACTGACCACTCGAAGAGACCTGTCGCATTATCTGCCGGCAGTGTCACTTCGAGTCGCAGTGCTTTAGTCTTCACCGGATTGAAATTCACAGTACAAGCAGAACCTTTCTCTGTAGGATAACCATCGGCACCGCCGACAGGTATCCAGTCACCTTGGGCATCCTGATAGAGGATACGCCATGATTGAGGCACGCGACAGCCGCCCCAAGGACCGTCATCATACCAATAGACGGTAGCGCTCTGCACGGTAGCCTCTTCCGGGAACTCATAACTAAGCCATTCGGTACAGTCTTTCTTCGGCCACCAATGAGTATACGGCACACTACGGTCGTTTTCATCCTTCGGTACCAAACGATCATTAATACTGGAAATGGCTGGTACGCTACATGAACTTCCTACCTTACTCTCCGAGGCAAGGGTGGCTGGCAATGACGGGTTTGTGGCCTTCAGATCCTGCGGCAACCACACACGCATCTTACCACTACCACGATGGCACCACGCATAATAAGGAATCAGTGTCAGCGCCTGGTCGGTTGTCTCCAAACGTCCTTGTCTATTGAAATTAAGCAACTGCGCGTCGGTCGTGAGCGTCAGGATCGTGGTTCCGGCAACCTCACCCTTTCCAACAGTGAACTGTGGTTCCTGGTTTACAAGTGCACCCATGATATCGAAGTGATTATCGGGATGTTCGGCACAGTACACCAACGGACCGCGCTCCACAGCAATCATCCCCCGGTCGGCTTCAACCTTGTTGTTTGCTCTTACAATACGCGGCTCCATATCGAAGTGTATCTGTACACGGTCGCCCTTCTTCCACTTACGGTTGATGGTGTAATAACCATCGGAGGTAAGTTGTGCATCTGCTACTGTCGTACCATTAACAGTCACACGATACCCGAGTCTTTTACCGTCGGTATACTGGTAAAGATTAGAGGGGACCACCTGATTACGCACCCAACCGGGGATGCGGATCTTCAGAGCGAATGATCCAATGGTATTCTGATCGACCATCACAGCAACATCGCCATTCCACGGATAGTCTGTCGTCTGACTTAAAGTCACCTTCTTCCCTGCCACGGCAAGCGTACTTTTATTCGAAAGGAAGAGGTTCACATAGACATCCCTGTCCTTCACCGCATAGACATAACCCGGCAACGACGGGATAAACCGACAGATATTACTCGGGCAACAGGCACAGCCGAACCATGCTTGACGCTGGTGCTGTCCCATTGACTCCAGAGGGTTCGGATAGAAGAATCCGTCGCCTTGGAGGCTGACACCACTGATCAGACCATTATATAAGGTACGCTCGAGCACATCGTAATACTTCGACTCACCATGCAATAGGAAGAGACGGTAGTTCACATACACGTTGCCAATAGCGGCACAAGTCTCACAGTAGGCACTCATGTTCGGCAGTTCATAGTTGGCACCGAAAGCCTCACCATTCGAAGTCGCACCGATACCGCCGGTAATATAGAGTTTCTTCGACACGATATTATCCCAGATGGCATCGATGGCATTGACATAGTCTTTATCGCCCGTCAGTGCTGCCACATCAGCCATACCGGCATACATATAAGCGGCACGTACGGCATGCCCCACAGCCTCGCCCTGCTCAACCACAGGCTTATGCGCCTGCGAGTAATCATGCACGATTGTCGTCTTCCCACGGTGGTCAAGGAAGAACTTCGCCTCATCCAGGTATTTCTTATCACCTGTCACCAGATAGAGTTTGGCCAGTGCCATCTCAGCAATTTGATGACCGGGCACCACACAGGCCTGACCAGGATTCGGTCCCACCTCTCGACACACGCAGTCGGCATAGCGGATGGCGATGTCGAGGAACTTCCTACTGCCAGTGGCCTGATAATGAGCGATGGCTCCTTCTACCATATGACCGAGATTATACAACTCATGACTCAGATCCTCCTCCATACTCCACCGCTTATCACCGGCCCACTCATGAGGCTGTTGAGGATTCTGCGTACGTGAGGTATACAAGTAACCGTCGGGCTCTTGGGCAGAGGCGATGATATCAAGCACAGAGTCGATATAGGCCACCAGCTTCCGGTCTGGATACGTCTGCAGAATGTAACTGGCACCCTCAATGGTCTTGTAAGGATCTGTATCATCGAATGCCAGTCCACCCACCTTAAATACTTCCGAAGGATTCTTCAGATGTCGGGCGGCATTCGAGAAATTCGTATAACGCCCCGTCTCCTCACACTTGGAGAAGGCAAGAGGGATGGTCACCTTACGACTGGCCTCAAGTCGCTGTCCCCAGAATGTGCCAGGAGCGACCTTTACATTCGTAAACGGTACCGGACTAATTGGATAGCCGTTCGTTTGATACTGTTTCCCCACCGCTGCCATTGGCAATACCATCACCGCTGCCAGCCCGATCGTCATGAGTCTTTTCATCTTCTTATCTATTGTTTTTCCTTTATGAGTGCAAAGATAACCACTTTCCTCGAGACCTGATAAAAGAATCGTCTAATCTCAATGGTAAAATCGTCTAAATTCGTTATTTTGATGCGGGGCTGGACGATTTTTGTATCTTCTTGGACGATATTGACATTCTATTCCCATCTTTTTTTATTATTTTGCGGCATGATTTAAAACTATAAACAGATAATATAACCAAGACCAACAAAAGACGTTTATGAAAAAGAGAGCAGTATTGTTCATAGGTGTGACCGCTCTGACACTCACGGCGAGTGCAACTCAGAAGTCGCAGTCTGTGGCTCCCATTCAGGAGGTGTCCTTTACACAAGTACACCTCAACGACGACTTCTGGATGCCCCGCATCGAGATCAACCGTACGGTCAGCATCCCTTCCGCCTTCCATGAGTGCGAGGTGAACGGACGCTTCGACAACTTCGCCATAGCCGCCGGCCTTATCCAAGGAGAGCATCGGGGCGACTTCTCCTTCGACGACACCGACCCCTATAAGGTGATTGAGGGAGCCAGTTACTCTCTCGCCGTTCACTACGATGCCGCACTCGACCACTACCTCGACTCCGTCATCAACATCATCGCACAGGCTCAGGAGCCCGACGGTTACCTGACCACCTGTGTCATTAATAAATGTACGCGCCTGAGTGGCTGGTGGGGTACTCATCGTTGGGAGAAGATCAACTCACATGAGCTCTATAACAGCGGGCATCTTATCGAGAGTGCAGTGGCCCACTACCGCGCTACAGGTAAAAAGACTTTCCTGAACGTTGCTATCAAGAATGCCGATCTCGTATGTAAGACCTTCGGTCCGAACGAGGGACAGATCCATCGTCCCGGTGGTCACCCCATCATAGAAATGGCACTCTGCAAGCTCTACAAGGTGACAGGCAACAAGAAATACCTCGACGGTGCCAAGTATTTTGTCGAGGAGACAGGCCGTTGCACCGACGGTCACCGTCCCAGTGAGTATTCCCAAGATCACATGCCGATCCTACAACAGCAAGAGATCGTGGGACACGCCGTACGTGCCGGTTATCTGTACAGCGGTGTAGCCGACGTAGCTGCCCTGACGGGCGACAAGGCTTATTTCGAGGCCTTGGAACGTATCTGGGAGAACATGTCGAGCAAAAAGCTCTTTATCACCGGCGGTATCGGTTCACGTCCACAGGGTGAAGGCTTCGGTCCCGACTACGAGCTCAACAACCATACCGCCTATTGTGAGACCTGCGCCGCTATCGCCAACGTATACTGGAACTATCGTATGTTCCTTGCCACAGGCGAATCGAAGTATATCGATATCTGCGAGCGTGCATTATATAATAATGTGTTGAGTGGTGTCTCGCTCAGTGGCGACAGGTTCTTCTACGACAACGTACTAGAGAGCGACGGAGAGCACGAGCGTCAGAAATGGTTCGGCTGCGCCTGTTGTCCGGGTAATATCACCCGCTTCATCGCCTCTGTGCCAGGTTATATCTATGCGCGCCAAGGCAAGGACATCTTTGTCAACCTCTATGCCCAGGGCAAGGCAAAGATCGGTCAAGTCGAATTAGAGCAGACCACCGACTACCCTTGGGACGGAAAGATCCGCATCAAGGTGACGAAGGGTGGCGGAAAGTTCGCCATGAAGCTCCGCGTCCCCTCTTGGCTGAAGCAGTCGCCAACCAACAACTCTCTTTACACATACTTGGATAAAGCAAAGACCTACAGCGTCAGCGTCAACGGACAAAGTCTCTATCCAGAAAACCGTGATTATATCACCATCACCCGTTCCTGGAAGAAAGGCGATGTCATCGAGCTGAATTTCCCGATGGAAGTACGTCGTATCGCAGCCAACGACAATGCCGAAGACGACCGTGACAAGGTGGCCTTGGAACGCGGTCCTATCGTCTATTGTCTCGAAGGATCAGATCAGGCCGACGGTAAGGTGTTCAATAAATATATCCTTAACTCAGCCGACATCCAGGCACACTTCGAGCGCAACCTCCTGAACGGTGTGGTAGTCCTTGACGGCACTGCCAACGAACTCCAACAGGACGGTACGGTCAAAGATGTGACGTTCCGTGCCATCCCTTACTCGACATGGAACAACCGCGGTCCGCAACAGATGGAGATCTGGGTGGCCAACACACCGGCCATGGCTGTCGCCACACCTCTCCCCACCATCGCCTCAAAGGCACAGACCTTCTCTAACCGCGGACCCATCCAGAACGATGCCCCTGAGACCGCACCCACCGACAACTGGGCCAGCGGTGTGAACGACCAATGGGAGCCGAAGCGTAGTAGCGATACCTCCAAGCCCTACCACTACTGGTGGCTGAAACAAGGTACCACCGAGGCCATCTCCTACCAGTTCGACCAGGAGTACGAGGTTTCCAACGTACAGGTCTACTGGCTCGATTTCGACCACTACGACGGAAACTTCCGCACACCAGAGTCGTGGGCCCTCTACTACAAGGATGCCGACGGTCAGTGGCAGGAGGTTTGCGATCACACGCCCTATACCGTGAGCAAGGACTGTTATAACAGTGTCGACTTCCGTCCTGTGAAGACCACAGGCCTCAAGATCCTCGTTAAGCTCCAGCCCGGCAACTCCGGTGGTATCCTGGAGTGGAAAGTGAACAAATAACGCACAATATGTATAACAATAACATCAATAAACCTAAAAAACAGATTAGTATGAAGAAACATTTCTTATGTTTGCTCATGCTGAGCGGGGCATGTTTAACAGCCTACGCAGCAGAAGATCCACGGGCTGGCGAGCTCGGCTCGGGATCGGTCACTCAGCAAGGAGTCACCGTGAAGGGTGTCGTCAAGGACGCGAAAGGTGAGCCGATCATCGGAGCCACCGTCACCGAGAAAGGCACCAAGAACGCCACCGTCACCGACTTCGACGGCAACTACTCACTCAACGTGTCGAGCCGCAATGCCGTGCTCGTGGTCTCCTACATCGGCTTCGTTGCCCAGGAAGTCAAGGCTGGCGGCGATGTGACGCTCCAAGAAGACAACGCACTGCTGAACGAGGTAGTCGTCATCGGTTATGGTACCCAGCGTAAGGGCGACATCACCTCTGCCATCACCAGCGTGAAGAGTGAGGACTTCGCACAGGGAAATATCCGCGATGCCGGTGATCTGATTAAAGGTAAGGTGGCCGGTCTGACCATCGCCAACGGCTCCGGCGACCCGAATGCGGCCTCCAGTATCCGTCTGCGCGGTATCATCTCACTCGAAGGCGGTAACTCCCCGCTCGTGCTCGTCGACGGTCTGGAGGGTAGCCTCAGCACCGTGGCACCCGAGAATATCGAGAGCATCGACGTGCTGAAAGACGCTTCGGCTGCTGCCATCTACGGTACCCGTGGTGCTGCCGGTGTGATTATCATCACCACTAAAGCCGGCAAGCGTGAGGCACGTACCACCGCCAACTACAGCGGTTATCTCGCCCTGTCATCCTTCGGCAAGAAGCTCGACATGATGGATGGCAGCGATATCCGTGCCGGAAAGACCAACTATACCGATCGTGGTTACGACACCGACTGGCTCGATGCCGTATCACGCACGGCCCTGACACACAACCACAACGTGAACATCAGCGGTGGCAACAAGAGCACCTCTTACAATGCCGACTTCACCTTCCGCGACCAACAGGGTGTGTTCATCAATACCTATGGCAAGGAGATGCGCTTCAACGGCGGTCTCTCCCACTGGATGTTCAACGACATACTGAAGCTGCAGTTCAATATCCTGAAACGCTGGCATGAGAACGGTCCCGTGGATGCAGCCGGCCAGATGGTCTACCGTCAGGCCCTGATGCGTAACCCCACAGAGCCTATCTACGGCGAGGATGGCGACTACTACGAGAACTTCGGTATCAACTACTACTATAACCCCGTCGGCATCCTGAAGGAGAAAAAGGGAGAGTGGAAGACCGAGACCACCCGTCTGACAGGAAACATCACCCTCGAGCCCATCAAGGGTTGGCAGACCAACCTGATGCTCAGCACCGAGCGCTATAATGCGCACGACGAGGGTTACTATACCTCCAAGCACTACGGTCAGAAGAACAGCTATACCACGGGCTATGCCACACATAGCTACGACTATAGTAAGACCGACAATCTGGAGCTGACCTCTACCTATAAGCACCAATGGGGCGATCACCGTTTCGAGGCACTCGTCGGCTATAGCTACCAATACGACATGGTGGAGGGCTTCAATGCCAACAATACCAACTTCCTGAACGACTTCTTCGAGTACAACAACCTCGGCGTTGGTCAGTACCTGAAGGAAGGAAAGGCAGGCATGGGAAGCTATAAGGAAGACGACAAGCTCGTTGGATTCTTCGGACGTGTCAGCTACGGCTTCAGCGATAAGTACAACGTACTGCTCTCCATCCGCCGCGAGGGATCTTCTAAGTTCGGTGCCAACCACAAGTGGGGTTCCTTCCCGTCAGCCTCTCTCGGATGGACCATCTCCAACGAGAAGTTCATGGAGGGCACCAAGTCGTGGCTCGACAACCTGAAACTGCGCGCCGGTTACGGTGTGACGGGTGTCATCCCAACCCAGCGCTACCAGTCGCTGACCACCTGGGCTCTCGGCTCGCCCTATTACTACGACAGCGGCACCTGGAAGCAAGGCTTGAAGGTCGACCAGAACCCGAACCCCGACCTAAAGTGGGAGAAGAGCACCGAGTATAATGTCGGTCTCGACTTCGCCGTGCTCGGCGAACGTATCTGGGGTACCATCGATGTCTATCGCAAGAAAACCGTCGATATGCTCTTCTGGTATGATGTACCTGTGCCACCAAACCTCTACAGTCAGACACTGGCCAATGTCGGTGAGATGCGCAACCAAGGTATCGAGGTGGCCGTCAACGCCATCCCCGTCCGCACGAAGGATTTCGAGTGGAAGACCACAGCCACCTTCGCCCATAACGCCACGAAGCTGATCAGTCTGAGCAACGATCTCTACGAGACCGCCAACCGCCACTACGAGGCATGGCTCGGTGAGCCTATCAGCCTCTCCACACAGATCATGGAAGTAGGCAAGCCCCTCGGACAGTGGTACGGTCTGAAGTCTGTTGGCGTCAGCGAGAACGGACTCTGGATGATTGAGAATCCGCAGACTGGCGAGGTTGTTGAGTTCAACGACAACATGCTGACCGACAAGGAGACCTGGTACCAGAACCTGGGCAATGCCATTCCCAAGGTGAACATCGGTTGGAGCAACACCTTCAAATATAAGGACTTCGATCTGAACATGCAGTTCACAGGCCAGTTCGGCTTCAAGATTCTGAACGAGGCCCGCGCCTACTATCAGAACAACGCCGTGACCTACAACCGTATGAAGGACGCCGCCGAGGCTCCCTACAGCGACGGAAATGTGCTGAAGCCCGCCCAGAAGCAGACCTTCGTCAGCTACTACCTGAGCAATGGTAACTTCTTCAAGCTTTCAAACATCACCATAGGCTACAATGTTCCGCTGAAGGAAAACAAATACGTGAAGGCGATCCGTGCCTACGCATCAGCCGACAACGTGTTCACCATCACCTCCTACAACGGACTTGACCCGGAACTCACCAACTGGGATCCCCGTTACTCGGGTATCGACCAGCGCGACAAGTATCCGACCATCCATACCTTTACTTTCGGTCTTAATGTTACGTTCTAAAGTAATCATAAAGTTCAAAGTTTATAGTTCAAAGTTTACAGTTATGAAAGCAATATATAATAAAATCATCGTTTCCGCTATGGTGGGCGCTACAGGTCTGACCATCGCCGGATGTACAGATTTGGACGAGACGATATACTCCCGTATGGCCTCCGAGAAGTACGAGTTCACGGATGCCGACCTCGAAGCCACCATCGCCCCCGTATATAGCAGTCTGCGCGACGTGTACTGGGGATGGTTCGGTATGGCCGACATCATGGACGAGAGCTCCGACGTGTGGGGCATTCCCAACCGTATCGGTATCGGCTGGGGCGACCTTTATATCTCCCTGCACAAACATGAGTTCAACTCAGGTATCGGACATTTCTCCGTGAACTGGGGTAACAACTACGCTGGCGTCAACGCCTGCAACCAGATTCTTGCCAACGAGCAGGTGTCAGGCAGTGAGCTCATCAAGGCACAGGTACGTGCCTATCGCGCCATGTACTACTACAACCTGTTCGACCTGTTCCGTAATATCCCACTCGATACCACCTTCGTGCACCCCGACGGTTGGACGCCCGACCAGGCAGCCCCCGAGGTGACCTATCAATGGATTGAGCGTGAGTTGAAAGACGTGGCAGAGCACTGTGGCGAGGACGTGTCACTCGGCAAGCTTAGCAAGTATGCTGCCTATATGCAGTTGGCCAAGCTCTACCTGAACCACGACGCCTGGTTCCCCGAAGCCAAGGACCCCTCCTACTATCAGAAGTGTATCGACTGTCTGAACATCATCATCAACTCGGGCAAGTTCGCCTTGGCTCCCAACTACAGCGACAACTTCTTAGAGGATATCTCTACATCACCCGAGATCATCTTCGGCATTGTGTTCGAGAATAAGTATGCCAGCGGTAACTTCATGGCCAACCTCTGGATCCACAACGCAGGTCGTGCCCGTTGGAACTTCTCCGGTTGGGCTACTGGCGGCGGCATTGTCTATCCGCAGTTCCTCGACATCTATGAAGACGGCGACACCCGTCTGGAAAACTGTTGGACCGGTGGTCCACAGTATGCCCTCGACGGCAGTCCCATCCTGCTCGACGGTGAGCCCCTCGACTACAGCCGCGAGTTGCACAGCATCGACAACCCAGGCTGCTATCCGATGGAGAGCTGGCGACTGGTGAAGTATGAGATCAAGAGTGGTGACTTCGGTTCGAGCTATGACGACGTACCTTACTACCGTTATGCCGACGCCCTGCTGATGAAGGCTGAGTGCCTGCTCCGCTTAGGCGGCTACAACGGTGAGACCGAGGACGATGCAGCAGCCCTGGTTACTCAGGTGCGTGCCCGTAACTTCAAGGCCGACCCGGCCAAAGCCAAGGTGACGGCAGCCCAGCTAAAGGGAGGCAGTAAGTACAACTACGGTCACCGTGAGAATACTGGTGAGCTCGGTGGCGAGGACCACTGGGTGGAGAAATACCAAGGTGGCGACGATATCGAACTGGGCGGACTGCTCGACGAGCTGGCTCGTGAGTTCGTGTGCGAGGCACACCGCCGCGACGACATCATCCGCTTCATGATCAAGGGTACGAATATGAACGTGTACTGCGGCAAGTCGTGGTTCTGCAAGGATCCCGAGGCCGACCGCCACACCGACATGTTCCCCATCCCACAGGATGCCCTTGACGGCAATCCCAAGCTGAAGCAGAACCCCGGCTACACAGCTGCGAATTAAGACCACAAATTACACTAATTTCACGAATTCAAAGTTATGAAAAAGAACATATTATATATAGCAATGGCTTGCATCGCCTTGGGTTTCACTGCCTGTAGCGACGACCCAGAGGATGCTGTCAGCAAGCACGTCTATGGCCCCGACGAGTCGCCCTACCTCCGTGCGGATGCCGATGCCACCATTTCCTTGAACGCGGAGTTCCGCAAGGGACATGTCACTCCAAAGACCGTCTATCTGAAGGACTATGCCGAGCAGATTCAGACCAAGATGAAGATGACGGTCGACGACATGCTGGCGGGCATCGAGTCGGGCAAGGTCGCGTTCCACAGCATCAACACGGCTCGCGGTATCTGGGATATGAGTGCCATGACCAAGGGCGATGGCTGGTGGTATAATAACAATGGTGCTGTCGTTGGTAACGACGGTGTGGCCAGCATCGAACTCGACAAGGCCGCCAAGGCTCTCGTCCTGAACGTGCCCGAAGGGTCTGCCGCTGGTCTCTCGATGGCTGCCAACGTCGGTTTTGCTGTTGTGAACGGCAAGGACTACGACCAGTATGTCCGCTTTACAGTCAACTTCTCGATTACCGACCCCGGCACGATCATTCAGGATATCATCATTCCCGCCGGCGACTATGCGAGCTACGAGTTTGACCTCACGTCTGTTGAGAATGCCATCAATGCCTGCTTCGGTATGACATCGGCAGACTTCATCGCTACGATAGCAAACACAGAGAACGACATTGCCATGTACCTTGCTGACGACAATGGCAACTGGGATACAACATCAGGTTATACCGCTGGTGGTATTGGTCTCTGGGTTAACGTAGACCATAAGGTATGTAACTGGAGTGGCGACGGCTATGCTGCTGGTAACTTCTACTATATTGAGACTCACGCTGACGACAAGACCGTTGGCATTGGTCGTGCCCCCGGTGTACCTTCCGGCACGAAAGCCAAAGTACACTTTGTCTATGCAAGCAAGAGCGATGCAACCAGATTTATAGAGTTTGTATTAAATGCCACATTTGAATAACTATCATATGAAGAATCTATCCAGACTCATGAGCAAGAGCGCCCTCGTTGCGCTCTTCGCTCTCGGTCTCTCCGCCTGTACCGATGATGACGACGTGATCGTCGGTAACATCACCATCTCGGAGAGTGAACTGAATAAGACCGTTGAGTGGGACGAGGTGGAGAGCTCCATCACGTTCACCGCCAACAGCGACTGGACGGCCAGCGTCAGCGACGTGACCACCCGTGCCGCCAACACCAAGATCGAATGGCTCACGCTGACCGTGAACTCGGGCAATGCCGGAGAGGTGAAGATGCCGTTCTGTCTGAAGAAGAACGACTCCGAGTTCTACCGCGACGCACAGATAGAGATCCGCTGCGGCGACAAGACCTCGGTGATCAACGTCCACCAGAACCAGAACCCCGATGCCGTCCACACGATGGACCGCTCGCAGGTCGAGAACTTCGACAAGTACATCTGTCCGGGCACCTGGAACGAGGGCTTCGAGCGCGGTGTCGACCATATGCTGCGCGACGATGCCAAGTGGTCGTTCTGGCGCATGAAGCAGAGTGAGCACTTCTTCGTGTTCTGGGAGCCAGGCTTCGGCTACGACCCCAACGGCAGCGATGTGCCTGCCGCCCTGCGCGTCAATATCGACGACCTGCTGCAGAAGGCTGAGCAGTTCTATACCACCAACGTGGAGAAGCTGAAGATGGTGACCGTGGGTCAGGGCAAGAGCAACCTCGACAAGTATAAGATGCAGATCTACCTGCTCTATCAGGAAGACTGGCTCGCCACAGGCTCAGGCTATGACAACCAGATCGGTGCCCTCTGGGTGAACCCCTCTACCTGTCAGCCTGTCGGCTCGACCATCGCCCATGAGATCGGCCACTCGTTCCAGTACCAGGTGAGCTGCGACAAACTGCTCAACGGTCAGGCCGAGGAGACGGCCTATGGCATGAACGGCGGCTTCCGCTATGGCTTCGGCGCCAACGGTGCCGGCGGCTGCGCCTACTGGGAGCAGTGCGCCCAGTGGCAGTCGTTCCAGGACTACCCTGAGGAGTGCTTCACACAGGATGCCAACGTCTCTGTATGGCTCCGCTCGCATCACCGTCACTTCAACCACGAGTTCATGCGCTATGCCTCCTACTGGCTGCCTTACTACCTGACACAGAAGCATGGTATCGAGGCCTACGGACGCATCTGGCAGGAGAGCACTTTCCCCGAGGATCCCATCCAAGCCTATGCCCGTCTGTTCTGTGCTGGCGACATGGAGAAGTTCTACGATGAGTACTACGACTATGCTGCCCGCTGCGTGAACTACGACTTCGACGCCGTACACCAGTATCTCGGTCAGAACAGCAATGCAACAAACTACACAACCAATATGCTGCCGAAAGACGGCGGCTTCCAGCCCACCTACGATAACTGTCCTGGTACGACAGGCTTCAATGCCATCGAGCTGAACATCCCCGCCGCAGGTACGGTGGTGAAGGCCGACCTGAAGGCAGTTGCCCCGGGCAGTGCGCTCGTCAGCGGCGATGCCGGTAAGGTGGTCGATGGCGATGGTCATGCCATCAGCACAGTGACCACCTACAACCAGCAGACCAACACCTCGTCGGCCTACCGCATCGGCTTCGTGGCCGTCAGCGGCGGCAAGGCCACCTATGGCACAATGGCCAAGGGAAAGAATGCTGTGGCAGAGATGAAGGTGCCGGCCGGCACCGACAAGCTCTACCTCGTAGTCGTGGCCACCCCGACAGACTACCAGCGTCAGGGTTGGGACGACGACGAGACCAACGACCAGCAGTGGCCTTACAACGTGAAGTTCGAGAACACGGGCGTGAAGGGCTTCGTCGAGATTCCTGCCGGCAATCCGGAGGATGTCGCCCTCACCTTCGACCTGAAGGGTCTTGATGCGGCCTACGATGGATATCAGGTTGCAGAGATCGACCTGCTCGGCGAAGGTCTCATCGAACAGATAGCCAAGGCCTTCCGACTGCAGCCCGCAGAGATCCTGGGAGCCATGGCACAGCGCGCCGACGATAAGGTCGTGCCCGAGGAAGGCAAGGTGGCTGTCGGTCTGACACAGCCCGATGGTACCATCAGCTTCGCCTGCAGCACGAACGCCATCGGCCCATGGATCAATGCCGAGGGCATGGCCGCCACATGGGGCGAGGGCCAGCTCTATTATGAGTATAGTGGCACCAGCTACCTCTTCCCCGTCGGCTTCAAGCCCGGCACTGTGGAGGCCGGCAAGACCTATACGATGAAGCCCACCTTCGTCTATACCAAGGACGGCAAGGAGTACAAGGCAGTCATCACTCTGAATCTACACTTCTAATATAATAAATTGTTTAGGTACCTTGTTTTTTAGGTCGTTGGGGGCGGCAGATAGGATTCCTTCAGGAGAATCCATCGGGCCGCCCCCGTTTTTTGGTGATAGAGAATCGTTATATGATGTCAGTCTGATGCAGACGATTCTCTTTTTCTCATATACAATTAGACGAGATATTCGAAGTAACAAACACGATATATCTTGACAAACGACCGCTCATAACTCGCACGGAGATCAGAAACGATGGAATGAGGGGTATAGGCGCAAGTTTTGGGCCGCCTTTATAATTAACTGATAATAAGACGATTACGACTAAACAAGAACGAGGTGGGATCTTTCCTTCAAAGAGATAGGCCCTGTGAGTCGTGGAGATAGGGGTCACGAGCGAAAGAGATAATCCCTATACCCTATAAGAGATTATCTCCTTCACTCGTAGGTGCCATTCCTTACCGTCATGGAGATAATCTCTTTAACTGCTAGAAGCCACCCCTACCCAAAGGAGCCCCCATCTCTACGCCGAACAGGGGAAAAAGGAACTAAAAGTCCCCCTTGGTTTTTCTAGTTCACAACTTCAGACAAGCACTTTTTTCGACACTTTTTTAGGACAAACGGTGTCGTGCCGGGGCATTGTTGTACGTCGAAAAAACGAGCGAAACACTTGGTTTTCTCGGATATTTTCTATATTTTTGCACGATGATGAGACGACTGCTGCTACTGACCATCTGCCTGCTGTTCCTTTTGCCGGTTATGGCAATGGGAGACTACCGCTATCGGAACATCACGATGAACGACGGACTGACTTCAAATGCCGTCAGAAACATCGTGCAGGACAAGTATGGCTTCATCTGGTTCGGGACGGACAACGGACTCTGTCGCTACGACGGCACGAAGGTGCTGCCGCTACGCATTACCGAGCTCGGCATCAACCAATATGTGTCGGCCCTGTTGGCCGGCGACGACGGCATCTACATCGGCACGGAGAAAGGTGTGTTCCGCCTGCGCTTCGAGCGACAGGTGTTCGAGCGACTGCCGATGGATATCCGTTCGGCGGTGACCTCGCTGGCGACAGACAAAGGAGAGGGACTCTGGATATCGACGATGGAGCATGGCGTGTGGCGCTACGACCTGAAGACAGGACAGACGAAACACTACGACTATCGGACCGTCGGCAGTGCCGTGGCACAGGTGCTCGTCGACCACGGTAACCAGGTGTGGACCATCACCAACTGGGGGACTCCAATCGTCCAGAAGCTGAACCGTCTGCACGACAGGTTCGAGGCCGTCGACCTGTCTTATAACGGGAACTATAACGCGCTACGGATGCTACAGACCCGTGACGGACGGATCTGGATAGGCACATGGGAGCAGGGACTGCTGCTGATGCACAGCGACGGACGACTGGAGCAGGTGCTCACCCCCGTCGCGACCAAGGTTGGCTCGCATATCCACACGCTGCTTGAGAGGACACACGCTGGCGACGGCGCCTCAGAGGGACGGACAGACGACTATATCTACATCGGTTGCGACGACGGTGTGATATGCTTCAACCCGAAGACCAGAGAGTGGTGGCGACTGATAGATGGTCAGCGGCTGACCGACCGCTTCGTCTATGCTCTCATGAACGACACAGAAAACGGCACCTGGATTGGCACCTATTACGGCGGCGTGAACTACATCTCGCCCGTAGGCAAGCGCTTCGAGGCATTCTCCATGGAGTCGGGACTGGCAGGAAACGTGATCTCACGCTTCTGTGAGGACAGGCAGGGGCATGTGTGGATCGCCAGCGACGACGGTGGACTGATGTGCTACTCGTCACGAGAACAGCGCTTCATCGACTATCCGCACCGCGACATCCTGTCGCGCCAGAACACACATGCCCTGTGCTTCTGGGGCAGTGAGCTGTGGATAGGCACCTATACCAGCGGTGTGCTGGTGCTCAACACGGAGACGGGGGCCCTGAGACAGTATATGCAGACTGCCGACCTTCACTCGCTCGACAACTCCAGCAGCTACGCCATCTATAACGACTCACAGGGACAGATCTGGGTGGCGACGATGGAAGGACTGAACCGTTACGACCGCGCCAACAACCGGTTTGAGCGTATCGGGAAGGTGAGCTCACTGACTATCGACATCGACGAGGACCGCTACGGCAACCTGTGGCTGTCGACACAGGGCAGCGGACTGTGGAAATACGACACCAGACACAAGACGTTCAGACAATACCTGCACGACGATAACGACCATCACTCCCTGGCTGACAACCAGGTAAACTGCACATATGTCGACGAGAGCGGGCGGCTATGGATAGGCACACTGGGCGGACTCTGTCTCTACGACGAGGGCAAGGACCGCTTTGTCGGCGTCAGCCTTGACGTGCCCAACCATAATGTCATGGGCATCATCGAGGATCAGGGGGCCTTGTGGCTCTCGACAGAACGGGGCATCATCAAATATGTGCCTAACGGTGACGTACAGCGGTTCACCCTCCACGACGGACTGGTGAGCGAGCAGTTCCAGCCGAACTCAGGCATCAAGGCCAGCGACGGCCGTATCTACTTCGGTACCACCAGCGGCTTCAACACTTTCTACCCTTACCAGATCAAGACCAACAGCATGATGCCGCCCGTCTATATCACTTCGCTCCAGATCATGAACCGTGAAGAGCATACCGACGACGGACTGCCTCTGGACCTCTCGCAGACCAAGGAGCTGACACTCGGCTATAACGACGCACAGATGCTCACACTCTCGTTTGCCTCACTGAGCTACTGCTCACCGGGGAAGAACCAGTATGCCTATATGATGGAAGGGTTCGACAACGGATGGAACTATGTGGGCAACCAGAACCAGGCCACCTACACGAACCTGCCGGCCGGCACCTATATCTTCCGTGTGAAGGCCACGAACAACGACGGTATCTGGTCGTCGAACGAGGCGACGCTCCGCATCGTGGTACACCCGCCATTCTGGTGGAGCTGGTATGCCAAGATCATTTATCTCCTGCTGGCAGGCGCTATCATCTGGTACTACATGCACACCCGTCTCCGTAGGGCCGAGCGCCAGCACCAGCGCGAGTTACAGCGGCTGAGTGAGGAAAAAGAGAAGGAGGTGCGCGAGGCTCGTCTGAACTTCTTCACAACGATAGCTCACGAGATACGCACCCCGGTATCACTGATCATCGGTCCTCTGGAGAAGCTGAAGGACTCTAAGGTCGAGGGACTGGACATCATCGACCGCAACGCCCATCGTCTGCTGGAACTGGTGAACCAACTGCTCGACTTCCGTAAGGTGGAGCAGCAGAGTCTGGCCATGCACTTCGCCCCACAGAACATCCACCAACTGGTGCAGTCGGTCAGCGAGCGCTTCGCTCCCACCTTCGAACAAGGTGGCAAACGGTTTACGGTAACCTATCCCGACGAGCATTTCACGGCCATCATCGACAGGGAGGCGGTGACGAAGGTCATCAGCAACCTGTTGACGAACGCAAACAAATACACCAAGGACGATGTGCGACTGACCTGCGGGGTGGAGCCCGACGGATCGCACTTCCGCATCGAGGTGACCGATAACGGCGTGGGAATCCGTGAGGAAGACCGCCAGCGGATCTTCGACCCGTTCTTCCAGGCGCAGGACAACAAGCCCGGCACAGGCATCGGACTGAACATCGTGAAGAACATCGTGGACCAGCATCATGGCTCGATCAGCGTCACCTCCGAGGTGGGCAAGGGCAGCACGTTCACCGTCATCCTGCCGGTGGGACAAGCCGCGGATGAGAGGCAGCAGTTCACAGACGACCGTTTGCAGTTTGCGGATGAAGAATCAGAGGTGTCAGACGGACTTGCCAGCAGGTCATCTGTCAACAGCAGACAGACGGTCTACATGTCTTCTGACCAACGGCAGACCATGCTCATCGTCGACGACTCGGAAGACATGGTTACCTTCCTCAGCAATAACTTCCATTACAAATATGAGGTCATCACGGCCAGCGACGGCATCGAGGCTCTGGAACGGCTCTCCAAGCATGAGGTGGACATCATCATCAGCGACTGGATGATGCCAAGGATGGACGGAGCAGAGTTCTGTCGCCGGGTGCGCCTTGACCCGCAGACCAGTCATATCCCGTTTGTCATGCTCACCGCCAAGACCGACGATGACTCGAAGATCGAGGGTATGGACGTTGGTGCCGATACTTATATAGAAAAGCCTTTCTCACCGCAATACCTGGATGCCTGCATCCGGAATATGCTGGAGATGCGGCACCGCCTCATGGAGCGGTTCTCCAGTCAACCGTTGGAGCCGGTGACGGAGATCGCCATCACCCCGACGGACAACGCGTTCCTGACAAGGATGAACCAGTTGATTGAGGAGAACTTCTCTAACTCAGAGCTCAACGTGAGCTTCCTCGCTGAGCAACTGAATATCAGCCGAAGCGGTCTGTTCGCGAAGATCAAGACTCTCGCCGATGTGACACCCAACGAGATGATACAAATTGTAAGACTGAAAAAAGCCGCCCAACTGTTGAAGGACGGCAGGTATCAGGTGGGAGAAGTCGGCTATATGGTTGGCTTCTCAAACCCCTCGTATTTCTCAAAATGCTTCCATAAGCAATTTGGCATCAAGCCGGGCGAGTTCGCCCAAGGCTAGAAGCGCTTCCTATAACAACGATGCCGACGGTGCTGTGTGCTCTCCAGATACTGCCACTGAGAGAGGACACCCTCGTTGGTCTCCATCTGCGGTCCTGTCTCGGCCCACTCAAAACCATAGCGACGGAACTGTCGGATCAGGTCATCGAAGATCAGCGCATTGGCACCCTTCGAGCGGTATTCTGGCAGAACACCGATGAGCAGCAGGTCGACAACGTTTGTCTTATGCCATTTCAGAATCTTCAGTAGCTGCCACCAGCCAAAGGGAAGGAAGCGGCCGTCGCGTGTCTTCTGTAAGGCACGGGAGAACGAAGGGAAGGTAACACCGAAGCCCACCATCTTGTCGCCGTCCATGACTGCCGTCACCAGATTAAGGTCTGCGATCTTGATATAGTCGTTGACAAGCTTGTCGATCTGGGCGTCTGAGAGCTGACTGAACCCGTAGAGGTCCTTATAGGTGGCATTGAGCAGTTCGAACACCTGACGTCCATAGCCCTCGTCGACCAGTTCCCGTCGTGTGAACTTATGCACCCGGAGGTGATAGCGGTTGCACACCATCTCCGTGATCTTCGCGAACTTCTCTGGAACCACCTCTGGTATCTTTACCTTACACTCCACATAGTCATTATCCTTCGTGAAGCCAGCCATGTGCTCCATATGTTGCGGATAATAAGGATAATTATAGTTGATGTACATCGTAGAGAGCTGATCGAAACCGTCGACAAGCATGCCCTCACGATCGGTATCTATAAAGCCAAGCGGACCGGCGATCTCCTGCATGCCACGCTGCCGGCCCCAGTCCTCTACGGCCTGCAGCAAGGCTGTCGACACCGCCTCGTCGTCGATGAAATCGAACCAGCCGAATCGCACCTGATGGGTGTTCCATCGTTCGTTGGCACGATAATTGATGATCGCCGCCACACGACCCACAATCCGTCCGTCCTTATAAGCCAGGAAATAGGCCGCCTCACAGCACTCAAACGAGGGATTCTTATCCTGTTGAAGTGCCGACATCTCCTCAGAGAAGAGATAAGGCACCGCATACTTGTTGCCACGATACAAATCATAATAGAACTGAACAAACTGTCTCAGTTCCTGCCGGGTCTTTACTTCACGGATCTCTATCATTAGTCTAGGAACAACTACTAATAAAACTCATAGGCCCACTTTTGGTTTCCTATGTTGAGTGCAAATTTACGAAAAGTCGAGCGCAAAACAAAGAAACTCGTTTCTTTTTTTTGCCGAGACAAAGTAATTTCGCCATCTATGATGGCAAAGATACTAAAAACGAGTGAAATGCAAAAGGAAAACTTGTTTTTCTTTTCATTTTCCTTTTCCATAGGGTTCTCCCTCTCTTCATTTTCTTTCTGTCACCAGAAAGAAAACCGAAGCAAAAGAAAGAGTGCGAAAACGTCCTGAGCTCGGAGGCCGGTTGTCCGATTTTAGTAGCCACTCTATGAACTCGCTTCGCTCAGACAGCATTTCGTATTTCGTTCCTTGGCTCGCTCCTCGAGCCAAGACTCAATATGGCTCCGAAAATAGGACACCCTCTAAAGACCTCCTCGTGCGGAGTGTTTTCGATTTA
>Ga0265298_10001320_pt1 | contig 36654 bp, 33 predicted proteins | sample AusTroGonzalo_MG_3_FD_193486 | JGI IMG/M metagenome (GOLD analysis project Ga0265298, IMG submission 193486) | Bovine rumen microbial communities from tropical cattle in Woodstock, Queensland, Australia - Gonzalo_01 | ecosystem: Host-associated > Mammals > Digestive system > Stomach > Rumen ...
CACCGAAGTCGAGAGACAGCAGATTTACAGTCTGCCCCATTTGGCCACTCTGGAATTCACCCTTTCGTAGAAAACGCTTTGTCGGATTGACCTTCGCTGACGCGAAGCTCCTTCCTCGAAGTTTCTCTTGGAAGCTTTTTGATCGGAGAAACGCTAGTCGGATTGACCTTTGCTTACGCAAAGCTCCTTCCTCGACGCGTTATGAAGACTGGCGTCTTCATGAGTCTTTCGCCCTGAATCCCCATGAAAGCGAGCTTTCCTGTGGATTCATGTCGAAATCCTTATTCTCCGCCGTTCAGAGCCGCTAGTCGGAATCGAACCAACAACCTACGCATTACAAGTGCGTTGCTCTACCATTGAGCCATAGCGGCATAGTTTCAAAGAACCCGCCCCTCGCCTAGAGCGAAGAGCGGGTGCAAAGATATTTCAAATTTCTTTCTGAACAAAAAAATTCAGCGTGTTTTTTACTTCTCGCGCAGTTTTTCCTTGTTTTTCTTGAGTTGTCTGGTCAATGCATCCAGGCAACCGTCAACTGCTTCCTCAAACGTGTCACATGTCTTCTCGGCAAAAAACTCACCGTTGGGAATGGTAACGTCAATGCTTGCCTGCTTGTTTAAAGCGGTCTCCGGCTTAACTACTTTCAGGGTAACCTCTACCTTTTGAATGAACTCGTGCACTCTTTCCAGTTTTGCACACTTCTTCTCAATGAACGCCTGAAGCTGTTCTGTTGCAGTAAAATGCAACGCCTTAATCTTAGTTTCCATAGTCTTTTGGTTTTAGGTCCTTGGGTGGGCCTGTTTATATATTTCCTTCAGTTCCTGGAACGTGGTATGTACATATATCTCTGTGGTCTGCAGGCTGTTATGTCCTAATAGTTCCTTAACGGCACCAAGCTCAGCATTATGGTTGAGCATTGAAGTGGCAAATGTGTGCCTGAGCACGTGAGGGCTCTTCTTGGACACATCTGACACCTTGCTTAAGGCATCCTTGACCAGATGATACACCTGATGACGCGGGATACGTTCCCCTTTCTGACTCAGGAAGAAAGCTCCTTGCGTGGGACCAAACGCATCATTGCGTGCTTCAAGATACCGGTGCAGACGCAAATCAAGTTCTTCTCCGAACGGAATGAAACGCTGCTTGTCACGCTTACCGGTAACCTTTATGGTACGGGTACTGAAGTCAATGTCCCGGTCATCAAGCCCTATCAGCTCCGCCATACGCATTCCTGTCTCATAGAAAACGGCTATCACGGTCCTGTTCCTTATTCCCATAAAACCCTCTCCAAGATCTATATCAGTATCATCAAGCAGTTTATCCATATCAGACTCCTTGACAAACTGCGGGAGAGGTTTCTTGTTCTTGGGACCCTTTATACCCTGGACCGGCGATTTGTCCGTGATGCCTTTCATGCGCAGGAACTTGTAGAATGAACGCAGTGTGCTCAGCTTGCGGTTGACGGTAGTGGTGGCCTCACCCCTGTCCATCATCTCCACAATCCAGAGACGCACTGTATCCCTGTCGGCTGTCAGCAGATCCAGTTCCGCATCAATACCCTCCAGGAACTGCCGGAAAAGGACAAGATCCTTACAGTAACTGGAAACGGTACGGGGAGAATAGTTTCTCTCCAACCTGAGATAATCCGCGAACTGATCTATATACATAACAAAATTCGTCGCTGAACGGATTCAGTGACGAATATATAAAAGAAAAAACCAAAAAGCAAGAACAGGAGAAAAAATTATTCCTCTGTCTGCTGCAGTTTCTGTACGTAGATGGCGTGCTCCATCTTGAGACGCTTGAGCTCTGACGGTTTGTCAAACTGCTGACGACGGCGAAGTTCTTTTACAACACCGGTCTTTTCATACTTTCTCTTGAATTTCTTGAGGGCGCGCTCTATGTTCTCACCCTCCTTAACGGGAACAATGATCATTTTAAGTTCTTTATTTTTATTTAGTTCTGACTTTTCTTTGGGAATAAGCGGCGCAAAATTAGGCATTTTTTCATGAAGAGCAAAAATAATGATGTTTTTTTGCCGTTATTGATGTTGATGAACATGAAGAAACGTCTTGTTTCCATTACCATGTCACTGTGTCTGACGCTTTCCATAACGGTACAGGCACAGAGCGATGCCCACTTCACCTATTTCAGTGAAGTGGAGAATTTCTATAATCCCGCCGCAATGAACCGTGACGGACGCGCCAACGTGGTAGGTTCCCTGTCAATGCAGATGAGAGGTTATACCAACGCCCCTGTAACCATGTTTGTGGGTGCCAATACCGCACTCCCCTTCTGGAAACAGCGTCATTCAATAGGAGTGGGATTATTGAATGAAACCATAGGCCTCTTTACTAACCGCCGCCTACTTTTTGATTATGCATATAAAATAGGTATAGGCAAGGGATGGATGAACATAGGTGTCCAGGCAGGTATAATGTCAGAGGAGTTCAACGGCGGAAAGCTTAAACTTGAGACTCAGAATGACCCCGCCTTCCCCTCCGGACAGGAACGCGGCACGGTAGGAGATCTGGGAGCAGGAGTTCTCTACGTAAGAGATATGTGGTATATCGGAGCATCAGCCCAACACCTCAATTTTCCACATGTGGAATTCGGAAAAGGACAGGATAAAACTGCCGTTATGGACATCAAGCCCACACTATATTTGACCGGAGGATGCAATATAGCGCTCAGAAATCCGTTAATATCGGTACAGCCATGCTTCCTCGTGGAGAGTGACCTGGACTTTTACAGAGTGGATTTATCAGTAAGAGGGTCTTACCAATTTAATTCAACCCTGTTATATGCAGGAGCCACCTACAGCCCTGGAATATCAGTGACTGCAATGGTTGGAGGCAAGCTGATGGATGTTCTCATAGGTTATGCATACGAGTTTTACACAGGCGGTGTGGGTGTCAGGAACGGCAGTCATGACCTGATGGTGAGCTGGCAAACCGATGTAGATTTCTTTAAGAAGGGAAAGAACGTACATAAGAGTGTAAGATATTTATAACGAACATACAATGAAACTGAAAAACATTGTTCTGACCGGTATGGCAGCCTTTATGGCTCTGACACAATCCTGTACAAGCAGCGGCTATGCCGGAGCTAACGGAGGAGAAGTGACCGGTACATCCCAGACGGCACTGCGTGAGCCGGTGCCATACGGTATGGTGCTTGTCAAGAGGGGTTCACTCAAGATAGGTGAAGAAGGTAATGACAGCCTGTGGGGTTCAAACGCTCCTACAAAAGAGATATCGGTGGAATCATTCTGGATGGATGAAAAAGAGGTCTCAAACGCCAAGTACCGCCAGTTTGTGGAATGGGTACGTGACTCTATCATCCGTACGCGTCTGGCTGATCCCGCATACGGAGGTGATGAGTCATACATGATTACTGAAGACAAGTTCGGTGAGCCCATCACTCCACATCTTAACTGGGCTAAGCCTATCCCATGGAAGAAACCGAATGAAGACCAGCAGAGAGCCATTGAGAGTATCTTCTACACACATCCCATTTCCGGAGAGAAAGTACTTGACGTTAAGCAACTCAACTACCGATATGAGCTGTTTGACTACAATCAGGCTGCATTGCGTAAGAATCAGCTTGATCCGAGTGACAGAATCAAGAACACAGACCAGGAAGTATCCAAGGAAAAGGTTATGATATCAAAGGATACCGCTTATGTTGATGATAACGGCAATATAGTACGTAAGACCATTAACAGGGAACTGAGCAGTCTCTTTGATTTTGTCAATACTTACATTGTGAACATCTTCCCCGATACTACATGTTGGGTAAATGATTTCCCGAATGCGAACAATGAGACATACATGCGTCTCTACTTCAACCACCCCAACTACAACGATTATCCTGTAGTTGGAGTAAGCTGGGAGCAGGCCAACGCATTCTGCGCATGGCGTACAGAATATCTGCTGGCAGGACTTGGCGCACAGGCCAAATACATACAGCGCTACCGCCTGCCTACCGAGGCTGAATGGGAGTTTGCCGCACGCGGACGTGAGAACAACCGCTATCCTTGGAAAGTCTCAGGCTCAAAGGATGATGAAGGATGCTATTATGCAAACTTCAAGCCTGAACGCGGAAACTACACCAAGGACGGAAGTCTTATTACTACGAGAGTAGGTTCATACAAGCCTAACTCCAACGGTTTGTACGATATGGCGGGTAATGTTGCAGAGTGGACATCAACCACCTATACCGAGGCCGGAATTCTCCAGATGAACGACATGAACCCGGAACTGTACTACAACGCAGCTGTTGAGGACCCATATTACATGAAGAAGAAAGCCGTACGTGGAGGTTCATGGAAGGATCCTGAAAAGTTCATTGAATCATCATGGCGTACATATGAGTATCAGAACGAGCAACGCTCATACATAGGTTTCCGCTGCGTACGCACACAGGTAGGCACACCTGCCTCAACTAAAAAGAACCGCAGATAAACAAGTAAAACGTAACACTTTGACATATATGGACAATACTGAAAATAGAGGTCTGTTGACCCGCATACAGGACTATCTGGATTCTCCCAAGGGACGTATCCTGCTTAACTATCTCTACAGTTGGGGTGCAGCAATTGTAATTCTTGGCGCACTTTTCAAACTCACCCACATCAAGGGTGCCAACCTTATGCTGTTCATTGGTATGGGCACTGAGGTCCTGGTGTTCTTTATCTCAGGATTTGAAAGGCCTTACATTCCAAGTAAGGATGAGGAGGACGATGAAGATGCACCGCGTCTGCGCGGCAACATCATCATAAACGGCACCGCACAAACCGCTCCCGTACAAGCCGCACAGCCCACGGTGACTCCGGCTGCTACCGTACCTTCAGAGTCAGGCAGTACACTGAACGTAGATGGTGTAGAGAACATAACTCAGGATTACATTGCACGTGTGCATGACCTAACACTCAAGATGGAGCAGATGTGCCGTCACTCAGAGAAGATGGAACAGAGTTCTGAAGAGATTGAGCAGCTGTCACGCAACCTTATAAGCATCAATACCTTCTATGAGATGCACCTCAAGTCAGCAAGCACTCAGATGGAGAACATAGAGAAGGTGAATGAGCAGACCCGCCAGATGGTTGCCCAGATAGAAGAACTTAACCGCGTCTATGCACGTATGGTTGAAGCTATGAAGGTGAATTCCCAGATGGGAACCAAGTAAAGAAGTATGAGCAGAAAGAAAACGACTGAAAGACCGCCATCGGCGCGTCAGAAGATGATAAACCTCATGTACATCGTCCTCTTGGCGATGCTTGCCATGAATATATCATCGGATGTGCTGAACGGTTTTACTATAGTTGAGGAGAGCTTGTCCAAGAGCACCACTAACGCTTCATTGCAGAACGAAGCCGCATACCGGGAGTTTGCGGTGGCAGACTCAGTGAACCACGAGAAGGTAGGTTACTGGTACTCCAGAGCTCTCTATGTAAAGCAGATATCAGACTCTCTTTTCAATTTTGCCGATGAACTCAAGACACTGATTGCAATTGAGGCTGACGGCAAGGATGCTGATGTGGACAACATCCATAACAGGGAAGATCTTGAAGCTGCTACACAGGTTATGCTGCACCCTACCAGAGGCAAGGGAGAAATGTTATATGATGCCATCAACAACTATCGTGAAAAAATACTGGAGATGGTAACAGATCCTACACAAAGGGATATCATTAGCAATAACTTCAGCACTGAGGTTCCCGTCAAGATAGGTTCTTTAGGCAAAAACTGGCAGGAGTACAACTATGAGAATATGCCGGTAGCGGCAGCTATCACCATGCTTACAAAACTGCAAAACGATATTCGCTATGCAGAAGGTGAAGTGCTTCATACCCTGGTCAATAATATTGACGTAGGTGACCTCCGTGTAAACGCCATCAATGCATACGTAATTCCCACATCACAGAATGTAGTTCAGGGAAATAACTTTAAGGCACGCATCATTATGGCGGCTGTTGACTCAACTGCTCGCCCGGCCATCTATATAGACGGCAAGAGGATAGAATCCACTGACGGATGGTATGAAGTTCCTGCCACAAAAACAGGAGATTATACTATTTCCGGTTATATGGAACTTAATTCCGGAAACGGTATAATACGCCGTGACTTCAAGCAGAATTACTCTGTGGTTTCACCGCTGGCTACTGTATCAGCCACAATGATGAACGTACTCTATGCAGGTATTGACAACCCCGTAAGTATTTCAGTTCCCGGTGTACCCAGTAACATGATCTCAGCCAGGATAAAGAGTGGCGGAGGAACATTGACACGCAGCGGAAACGGTTTCATATGCAAACCCACTAACGTTGGTGAGAAAGTGGTGATTGCTGTAGCAGCCAATCAGGAAGGACGCCAGCAGAGCATGGGTGAATATGAGTTCCGTGTACGTCAGTTACCAGACCCCACCCCGTTCATAGAATATAAGGATGAGAACGGGAACACCCAACGTTATCGCGGTGGCGGTACACCAATCTCCAAAAAGAACCTGATGTCTGCAAGCGGCATAATAGCAGCCATTGATGACGGATTGCTTGACACTGAATTCCGTGTCATCAGTTTTGAGACAACATTCTTTGACCAGAGCGGTAACGCCGTACCTGAAGTTTCAAACGGAACAAATTTCTCAAACCGTCAGAAACAAAGGTTTGACCAGCTGGGACGCGGCCGCCGTTTTTACATACAGCGTGTAAAGGCTGTAGGTCCTGACGGTATTGAACGTCAGCTTACAACTGCACTTGAAGTAATAATAAACTGATTAAAAGGAAAGGAGATAACGATATGAAAAAGATTGTTCTATTGTTTCTTACATTGGTAACAGCAACCATAGCAGGTGCACAGCCCACACGCAGGATCCAGGAGCAGCAGGCCCAGAAGGAGGCTGAGAAAAGCCCCACTGCAGTAACTCTGACAGATAGAGCCCGTTCACAATATACTGCCCAGACCTCTATGCCTACAGAACTTACCTGGAGGCGTGACATATATCGTGAACTTGACCTCAAGAAGGAGAAAAACGCAGCCCTCTACTACCCGGAGGATCCTTTAGGTGACAGGGTGAATTTCTTTACCCTGGTGCTTAACCTCATTCTTGACGGCAAAGTCAAGGCATACGAGTACCGTTTTGACGGAAACGAGCTTTTCACCCCGGACAATGTGCTCGATATAGAAAGCATGTGTGACAGGTTCTATATTGATTACACAAAAGATGAGAAAGGCAAGTACAAGATAGACATACCAAGCCGTGAAATAGGTAAATACTATATCAAGGAGAGTAACTATCTGGATCAACTGTCAAACTATCAGACCAAAGTTACGGCCATCTGTCCGGTTCTTATGCGCGGAGATTTTGGTGAGAAGCCCACGGCATACCCCATGTTCTGGCTCAACTATGATGAGATAAGCCCTTATCTGGGACAGACTCAGGTAATGACCAGCAGCTACAACAACACCAGTAACATGTCACTTGATGACTATTTTGTAATGCGCCAGTATGAAGGTGAGATATATAAGACTTCAAACTTGCGTAACCTTCCGCTTTCAGCATATTGCGAGACTGATTCAGCTCTACAGGCTGAGAGGGCACGCATAGAGAAACAGCTAATAGATTTCCAGAACGGTCTTTGGAATGACGCCGAGCCGGAAACTGAGAGCGCCGCCTCATCCTCCGCTAAAGAGGAAACCAAGAGTAAGGAACCCAAAACTAAAAATGAGAAAGCTCCCAAAGTTCCCAAACAACAGGCTTCTTCCGGAGAGCGTTTGTCTGTCCGTCGCTGATGATTTATTTAAAAATGTGTTAACTTTGTGCTCAGGTTAAAACAAATAGCAAATCAAGTTATGAAAAAAGCATTAGTAATCTGCAGTCTGGCACTGCTCTCATTCATCCCCGCATCGGCACAGTTCAGTTGGGGTATCCGCGGTGGTGTAAACTCTGTGACTAATAACATTACTGACATTGACGGGAAATCAGCAACAGACAAGGACAGCTATACCGGTTTCTTTGTAGGCCCTATGGCAGAAATCCAGATTCCTATCATTGGAATAGGTATTGATGTAGCCGCTCTCTATTCACAGAAGGGACTTCAGGTTACTGATAAGGAGACAATGAAGAACCAGTCTCTTGCCATCCCCGTATCACTTAAGTATTCACTCGGACTCGGAAACTTTGCAGCAGTATACTTTGCAGCAGGTCCTCAGTTCGATTACAAGATTGGTGATCTGGACCCCAAATTCCAGGATGGAGATGACGTTAAGGAGTTCGCCCTTGAGCAGAGCACATGGAGCGTCAACGTAGGCGCAGGCATCAAGCTCATAAATCACATCCAGGCTGGTGTAAACTACAACATCCCCGTTTCAAAGGAGGGTGCTTACAAGTTGTATAAGAACCAGAATGTGGAAAGTGCAACAGATGCAGCAAACGGTGCCGGCGACGCAATCAAATCCAGCACACTCCAGTTCTCCCTGACCTGGACATTCTGATAAAAAAGTATCATATATTGTGACCGGTTCCCTTTAACGGGAGCCGGTCTTTTTTTATATCTTTACGACCCGATGTCAATGTATGCCGACATAATTCTACCGGTACCTCTTAACCAACTTTTCACTTATCTGGTTCCGGACACGCTCAGGCAATCTGCGTTGCCTGGAGCAAGGGTTTATGTTCCTTTTGGCAAGGGGCGCAGGCTCACGGGAATAATTGTCAGGACCCACACAAACAGACCCACAGGTCATGCAATGAAAGAGATTCTGAGTGTTCTTGATTCAGACAGACCTTCAGTTCTTCCATTACAACTCAGATTGATGGAGTGGATGAAAGCCTACTGCATGTGCACCCCAGGTGATGTGATGAAAGCTGCCCTTCCATCGGGACTACGCCCAGACAGTGGCTCAAACGAGCATACCTACAAACCACGTACGGAGGTTTACGTAAAACCGGGATTAAAGGCAAAAGATTATTTATCCGGTCTTTGTGATGACCTTATTGCCAAAACCGCCGTAAAACAGAAAGAGCTGTTTGACAAGTATGTCCAACTGTCCGGACTTAAGGATAATCCGCTTAATCCTGCACCAGTAACCAGAAAAACACTGACCACATTCTGCAAGACACCGTCATCATTCCGTGCCCTGCTTGAAAACGGGCTGCTTGACCTGTATGAACTGGAAACCGGAAGGTTGCCTGATTTCAGCGGACACATTCAGGAACCTCCTGTACTGAGCCCAGCCCAGCAGAAAGCCCTGAGTGAAATAAAGGAGTCTTTCAAAACCAGGAACGTATGCCTGCTGCACGGAGTTACATCAAGCGGCAAGACAGAGATATACATCAATCTCATAAAAGAACATATAGCCAAAGGCGGACAGGTTCTCTACCTTCTCCCGGAGATAGCGCTGACCACACAGATAATGCATCGTCTGCAGAAAATTTTTGGAGGCGATATGTGTGTATATCACTCCCGTTGCTCTGATAATATAAGAGTAGAAGTATGGAACAGGCTGACTGGTCCTGATCCTTACAAAATAATTCTGGGAGCGCGATCGGCCGTAATGCTTCCTATAAGGAATCTGAGTCTTGTGATAGTGGATGAGGAGCATGAGCCCAACTTCAAGCAGGAGGATCCCGCACCCCGTTACCAGGGACGCAACACTGCCATCATGCTGGCCTCAATGTGTGGAGCCAAAACTCTGCTTGGAAGCGCCACTCCTGCGCTTGAGAGTTACGCAAACGCCATAAGCGGCAAATACGGTCTTGTAACCCTAAGCGAGAGATTCCGCAACATAAAACTCCCGCGGATAGAGATAATAAACACAGCAGACCTCAGGCGCAGGAAATATATGCAGGGGCTTTTCTCTCCCCAGCTTATAAAGCAGATCAGCTACGCCCTTGAACACGGCAAGCAGGCTATACTGTTCCATAACCGCCGCGGATACGCCGGTACTGTCCAGTGTCCCGACTGCGGCTGGGTGCAGAAATGTGACCGCTGTGACGTGAGCCTTACTTTCCACAAGAGTACCGATACCGCTACATGCCATTACTGCGGGCAAAAATACAGGGTGCCTTCAACATGCCCGTCATGCGGCAGCAAAAACCTGCGCAGCCGCGGATTCGGAACGGAACGTATTGAGGAGGAGGTGCAGAATCTCTTTCCCGGGGTACGGGTATCAAGACTGGACCTTGATTCTGCAAAAGAAGGATATGAATCCATTATCAATGACTTTCAGGAGGGCCGTACTGATATATTGATCGGCACCCAGATGGTATCAAAAGGTCTGGATTTTGATAATGTGAGCGTGGTAGGCATACTTGAAGCTGACTCCATAATGAGTTATCCTGATTTCAGGGCAACAGAACGGGCTTATCAACTTATGGCTCAGGTGGCCGGGCGGGCAGGACGCAAGGAAGAACAAGGTATGGTAATAATACAGACCCGCCAGCCGGAGGCACAGGTTCTGGACATGGTGTGCCGTAATGATTACAGAGGATTCTATGAAAGTCAGATGCAGGAACGCAGCGATTTCAACTATCCCCCCTACTCAAGACTCACATTGGTAACAATAAAAGGCACTGATCTGTGTGAAGTAGAAAAAACAGCCTCTGTCTTAGCCCAACATCTGGCAGAATCTTTCGGGCAGGATAGAGTTCTTGGACCCGATGCTCCTCCCGTTTCAAAAGTCCAATACCGCCACATCAGACGTGTCATTATCAAGACACGTTTGGAGCAGGCCACGAATACAGTCAGGGCACAAATAAATGAGGCTGTCCGGAAAACAGCCTCACAAAACGGATTGAGCGGAGTTACTCTTTCTTTTGACCCAGACCCGCAGTAGGTTCCGGGTAACTTATGCGCGTATGATACATGGTGCGCAGTTTCTCCTTGAAAGTATCCTTTATCTTGTTAATCTCCTGCCAGCTAATGGGGCAATCCTTGAAATAACCCTCCTGTACCTGTGTATCTATAATCTTATCTACAAGTTCTCCAATGCTCTCCTCTGTGTATTCTTTCAGACTACGTGATGCCGCTTCAACTGCATCGGCCATCATAAGGATTGCCGTCTCTTTTGAATAAGGGTTGGGACCGGGATAGCTGAACTCCTTACTGTCCGGTTCCTCACCCGGATGGGCCTGGACATACTTGATGTAAAAATAACGTGCTACACCTTTACCATGATGTGATGCAATGAAACCGCATATCTCTTTGGGCAGACCAAACTTACCTGCCAATTCAAGCCCTTTTTCCACATGATCCGTAATGATACGTGCGCTCTCCTGCGGTGACAGTTTGTCATGCGGATTCACCCCGCTCTGATTCTCTGTGAAGAAGGGTGCATTCTCCATCTTACCTATGTCATGATAGAGCGCGGCGGTACGGACCAACTGCGGGTTCGCCTTAATGCGCGTAGCAGCCTCTGATGCCAGAGTGGAAACCTGCATGGAATGCTGGAATGTACCGGGAGCCTTCTCTGCCAGTTCCCTGAGCAAAGGGTTGTTTATGTTGGAGAGTTCTATAAGCGTTACATTTGAGGTAAAGCCAAAGAGCTTCTCAATTACGAACAGCAGCGGATAGACAAGCAGGATTACAATGCAGTTTATAAGGAAAAACAGGAATATCCAGGGATTGATATCACGGATATTCTCCAGCTGTGTCATCTGAATGGCAATCCACACAAGGCTGTATGATATGAATATGAGCAGACATGTACGCAATATCTGTGAGCGTTGTGACAACTCCTTCAGCGTGTATATACCGGTAAGACCGGCCATCAGCTGCAGGAGTACATACTCATAAGGCATGGAGACTATGAGCGATGTGGAAAGTATAAACACCATATATCCAGTGAATGCGGTACGGGAATCAATGAATATACGGAGCATTATGGCCAGCATGGAGCATGGGAACAACAGTATGCTCCAGCTTGAATATTGGCAGAACAGGCCTACCATCACGGTAAACAAGGATATGGAACCGAACAGGAAATAAAGGATGGCACGGTTATCTATATCATCAATGCGATACAGGCTCAGATAGACAAACAGTACCAGGAAACAGAGCAACACAAAAACAGAACGGCCTCCCCATGTAAGCAACTGGAACTGTTTTGATGCAGTCCTTTCATTGACTATGTCCAGATAGGATTTTATTATCTGGATTTTCTGTTCATCAACAATCTCACCCTTGTCTATTATCTTCTGACCCTCAACCACCATCCCGCGGAAATGGGATATCTCACCAATCTGTGCGGCAAGATCTGCCTCTGAACGCGCCGCGTCATAAATGACATTGGGCTGGATAAAATTCTCCAGATGGTGTTCCAGAATTACATACCGGTCATATGCATAGATATCTGCATCGGTTACATAACGATATGCATCACGTATGCTTCTGACACTTGAAGTCTGTACAAAAACAGATGTATTGCCCTCATAAATACGGAACAACTCCTTATCAGAGAGAATATCCTCATCAGAAGCAGAAATTACTCCATCACTGTATACTTTTTCAAGCCTGCGGCGCAAAATCCTGTATGATTCATCCCATACAAGTTTTTTGAGACTGTCATTATAGAAACGGTCAAAATCAGCCAAGGCACTCTCTGCAATACCGGCATTACGACTGAAATAGGGAGCAAAAGCTGTCTTGACGCTATCAGCCTCTTCCTGCCACACGTCATCACTCTTTTCAACGGAGAAACTGAATGGAGCGATAAGTACATTATATGTCCAGGGCTTTCCTATGGTATAGATGTAATTCTCCTTATGACCGGCAGGCATAAAATAGACTGTAAGCAACGCGGATAACAGCGACAGTATGACGAGAAGGCTCCTGTTGCTTTTTATGAATTTTCTTTTATCATTCATTAAGAAACTCCCGTTTGTTGAGTTGTAAAAATAAGACTTTTTCATGAGAAAATGATTACTTTTGCAGCGCAAAAAAGAACGACATGACACAAAACGAAGGCCGCCGTCGAGTAAGGGTGCGTTTTGCCCCCAGTCCTACAGGCCCTCTGCATATCGGAGGTGTACGTACGGCACTATATAACTATCTCTTTGCCCGTAAAAACGGAGGTGATCTTATCTTCAGGATAGAAGACACTGACACAAACCGATTTGTACCCGGAGCTGAGGAATACATACTTGAATCATTCCGCTGGTTAGGCATCAGGTTTGATGAAGGCGTTTCATTTGGCGGAAACTATGGCCCGTACCGTCAGTCTGAGCGAAAGGAAATCTACAGGAAATACGTTGACCAGCTTCTTGAAGCAGGCAAGGCATACATAGCCTTTGATACCCCTGCTGAACTTGAAGCCAAGCGTAACGAAATACCAAATTTCCAATATGATGCCAGCACACGCCTGCAGATGCGTAATTCTCTTACGCTGCCGGCTGATGAGGTCAAGGCTCTGATTGAGTCCGGGAACCAATATGTAGTACGTATCCTGATTGAACCCGGACAGGAGGTTGAAGTGAATGACCTTATCCGTGGCAAGGTTACCATAAACTCATCTGTACTGGATGACAAGGTTCTTTACAAATCAGCAGACCAACTGCCCACATATCATCTGGCAAATATCGTTGATGACCATCTGATGGAAGTAAGCCATGTGATACGTGGTGAAGAATGGCTTCCCTCTGCCCCATTGCATGTCCTTTTGTACCGCGCATTCGGATGGGAGGATACCATGCCGCAGTTTGCACACCTGCCTCTGCTGCTTAAACCGGAAGGCAACGGCAAGTTGAGCAAGCGCGACGGTGACCGTCTGGGATTTCCTGTATTCCCGCTTGAATGGCATGATCCCAAAACCGGTGAGGTTTCATCAGGCTACCGCGAGAAAGACTATCTGCCGGAGGCAGTGATCAATTTCCTGGCTCTTTTAGGCTGGAACCCGGGTGATGACCGTGAACTCATGACCATGGATGAGATGATAGAGCTTTTCAACCTTGAAAAGTGCAGCAAAGCAGGCGCCCGTTTCAACTATCAGAAGTTAGTGTGGTTCAACCACGAATACATAATGCTCAAGAGTGACCGTGAGGTGGCTGAACTCTTCAACCCCGTTTTGGAAAGTCACGGTATCAAAGCTCCCATAGAGCGCGTAGAAACCGCCGTAGGAATGGTAAAGAACCGTGTAAACTTTATTGGAGAGTTGTGGAACAACTGCAGTTATCTCTTCCAGGCCCCCACTGAGTATGATGAGAAGTCACTCAAGAAATGGTGGAAGGAGGGTGCCCCCCAAACCACTGCAGAGCTCTGTGATTTCCTTGAATCACAACCTGACTGGAATGGTGAAAATCTTGAGCCAAAGGTCATGGAATGGATTGCTTCCAAGGGTTATGCCACCGGAAAGGTGATGAACGCACTCCGCGTAACACTTGTAGGAGCCGCCATGGGACCGCAGATATTCTGCATAACTGATTTCATAGGACGTGAAGAGACCCTGAGACGTGCCCGCAAGGCTATATCGGAACTCTCCTCTGAAGCGTAAGGAAAAATGATTATCTATACAATCGGTATATATCTGTACGCAGGCCTTGTTGCTGTTGCTTCTCTTTTCAATAAGAAAGCACGTTTGCTCATTAAAGGGCACAACAGGATTCTGGATACAATAAGACAACAGGTTGATCCATCTGCCAAATATCTCTGGTTTCATGCATCTTCATTAGGAGAGTTTGAACAGGGAAGACCGCTGATAGAAAGAATTCACAATAAACACCCTGAATGCAAAATACTGCTTACCTTCTTTTCTCCGTCTGGCTATGAGGTACGCAAAGACTACAAGGGTGCCGATATTGTGTGCTATATACCGTTTGATACCCCCATCAACGTAAACAGGTTCCTGAATACAATCAATATAGAGAAAGCTTTCTTTATCAAATATGAGTTCTGGCCCAACTTTCTGAGAGGTCTCCACAAACGTGGCATTGAGATTTTCAGCATCTCATCCATTTTCCGTGACAACCAGCTTTTCTTTAAGTGGTACGGAAAAGGATACGCCAAGGCTCTCACATATTTCAAACATCTTTTTGTCCAGGACCGTCATTCAAAGGACCTGCTCCGTAGCATAGGCATTACCGATGTTTCTATCGTAGGTGATACCCGTGCCGACCGTGTAATAGAAGTTGCAGCTGCCTCCAAGCAGTTCCCCATTATAGAAAAGTTCGTGAACGGCAGTCCCACTTTCATTGCAGGCAGTTCATGGCCGGCCGATGAGGAACTCTTCATACCCTACTTCCTGCCCAAGAGAGATTGGAAGCTCATAATAGCCCCGCATGAGATACATGAGGAGCATCTCCAGCAGATAGAGTCACTCCTTAACGGAAGGGATTACATACGCCTGTCACAGGCTACCATAGACAATATCAAGGGTTATGATACACTTATAATAGACTGCTTTGGCATGCTTTCATCCATTTACCGCTACGGTCATATCGCATATATCGGAGGAGGTTTTGGAGTAGGCATCCACAATGTCCTTGAAGCAGCCGTCTTTGATATTCCCGTACTGTTCGGCCCCAATAACCAACGTTTCCGCGAGGCTCAGGACCTGAAACGTCTCAAAGGCGGTTTTGAGATAACTGATGCCTACAGTTTCAGAATCCTGATAGATAAGTTTATCAGTGATCCCGGCTTCCTCAAGAAAGCCGGCCGCAACGCCGGTGACTACGTACGCAGCAACAGCGGCACCTCTGATAGAATTCTAGGTGAAATAGGACTGGATTAATTGAGAAATAATACCACTGCACCTGCGTTTCCCGTGCGTGACCCTAATCCGCACAAGGTTTCCAGTTGCACCCAGTAAAACGAAATCCAAACAGCAAAGCGTTGTTTGGGTTTCGTTTTACCCGGCCTGGAAGGCCGGCAGAGTGGAGCGACATGGAATAAAATGGAATGTCGCGGAACGGGTTTGGGGCGTCGCCGCCCCAAACTAAAAAAATGTCGTGTACCTAATACGCAGATAAGTTTCCAGCTAGCGACTTTTTAGGCCCTAAAAGGCCCATAAAAGTCAAAAACAACCGAGCCGCGAAGCGGCGAGCAACCCGCCGGAAGGCTTATTCCTCCGTATACCACGAAGCATACATATGATAATCCCGAGCAATCCGCTGGTTCATCTCCTTAGCCTGCTCCGGATCCACATCCTTAACATATTTGGCAGGTACACCGGCCCATATGGTATTGGGTGGAATGACCGTCTTGCTCAGAACCACTGAGCCGGCAGCCACAATGGCACCCTCGCCCACAACAGCATGGTCCAGCACCACCGATCCCATACCAATCAGAGCATTGTCCTTAATCTCAGCACCATGGATGGTAACGTTATGACCAACTGATACATTATCACCTATTACAGTAGTGGAACGCTGATAGAGTGTATGTATTACAGTACCATCCTGAATATTGGTTCCGTTGCCTATTCGGATAGAGTTTACGTCACCACGAAGGACCGTTCCGAACCAGATACTGCATCCTTCACCTATAACCACGTCACCTATGATTGTGGCGTTATCCGCAAGGAAACAATCCTCACCGATAGCGGGTGTAAAGCCCCTCACTGATTTTATGATAGCCATATATTGTTTTTGTTGTTTTGCAGTGCGAAAATAGTGCAACTTTTCTGAATTTATATACCAATCAAACAAGTTATTGATTACTTTTGTGGTCCAAGACAAAAATAACGGACTAATATACTTAAAACAACTATGAAGTTTTTGACAAATGAGAAACTGGTCATCTCTGGCGCAGCCGGTATGATCGGATCAAACATGGCACAGACTGCCATAATGATGGGATTGTCATCAAACATCTGCCTTTATGATGTTTATCTTCCCGGTTTGGAGGGTGTAGTTGAGGAACTCCGTCACTGCGCATTCCCCGGTGTGAACATCACCTTCACCGATAAGGTAGAAGAGGCTTTCAAGGATGCCAAGTACATGGTTTCATCAGGTGGCGCACCCCGTAAGGCCGGTATGACCCGCGAGGATCTTCTTGTTGGCAATGCCAAGATAGCAGAGCAGCTGGGTAAGGACATCAAGACCTACTGCCCTGACCTGAAGCACTGCGTAATCATCTTCAATCCGGCCGATATCACCGGTCTGGTAACTCTGGTTTACTCAGGTCTGAAACCTTCACAGATTACCACTCTTGCAGCTCTTGACTCAACACGTCTGCAGAGCGCCCTGGCCAAGCACTTCGGCATTGCTCAGGACAAGGTTACCACAGCACGCACATACGGTGGCCACGGTGAGCAGATGGCAGTGTTTGCATCAACCGCTAAGATTGACGGCAAGCCTCTGACCGATATCATCGGCACACCCGCTCTTACTGATGAGCAGTGGGCACAGATGAAGCAGGATGTAATCAAGGGCGGTGCCAAGATCATCGAACTGCGCGGACGTTCATCATTCCAGAGCCCATCATTCGTATCAATCGAGATGATCGGCGCCGCTATGGGCGGTGACAAGTTCGAGTGGCCCGCAGGCTGCTACGTAAACAACTCACAGTTCCAGAACGTGATGATGGCTATGCCTTCAACCATCGACGCTACCGGTGTTCACTACACTGACGTCAAGGGTACTGCTACTGAGATGGCTGACATTGAGGCCAGCTACAAGCACCTCCAGGCTATGCGCGATGAGGTTATCTCACTTGGCGTACTGCCTGCAGTAAGCGAGTGGAAGAAATACAACCCGAATCTCTGATTCCTGTCAGATATCTATAAGGGCGTACGAGATGACTCGTACGCCCTTTTTTTCTTTTCAACATGGTTTACATATTGACCCTGGCGCCTGTTTGGCCAGCCCCTTCATCTCAAGGCTGAACAGTATGGTTGAAAGACGCGGATAAGGGATATTCAGTTCCGTTATAAGCGTACTTATATGTACACCTTGAGCCTTCTGTCTAATACGCTGATATACCTTACTCTCCTCTTCCGTTAGGTCAGGGAACAACTCTTTTTGGATTGGTTTTTTCTTTGTAAGACTGTCATTCCAGTTCATGGCATTCACAAAATCCAGAGCCGATGTTATCAGCGCGGCATTATTATCTCTTATAAGTTCATTGCAGCCCACTGAATACGGATCACCCACGCTACCGGGAAATGCAAAGCATTCACGACCGTAACTGGCAGCTATCTCTGCCGTAACCAGAGAGCCGCTCTTGGCTGCAGACTCCACTACAACCACAGCGTCCGCAAGACCGGCAATAATACGGTTCCTGCGTACAAAATTGGGACCTAACGGTATAGTTCTTGACATGAATTCCGTAACCAGTCCACCATCATCAAGCATCCGCTTGGCAACAGGGCGATGTGATGGAGGATAGATCATATCCAACCCATGAGCAAGAACACCCAATGTAGGCAGACCTGCTTCAAGAGCAGCTTTATGTGATTCCACATCTATTCCGTAAGCCAGTCCACTAACTATTGTGACATCAGGGCATAGCTGTTGTAACTCTTTTACAAAGGCATGACACATCCTACGGCCATAATCAGTAGCCTTTCTGGTTCCAACAATGGCCACCACCCGGGCGGCATTGTAATTGACGTTACCCAAAGAAAACAAAACAAGAGGAGCATCAGAACAATCAAGCAAACGTACAGGGTAATCAGAATCTGCAGGAGTAACGCATCTTATTCCGTGTTTATCAATAAAATCCAGTTCTTCACGGACAAAAGAATTATACCCGGAGCTCCCTAAAGCCTCAATAAGGCCAGGGTTGACTCCGGGTATAATGTCTTTAAGATGTTCGCGACTGCTGAAGATCTCCTGCGCGCTGCCTAACTGTTCATACAGATATTTTGCACCTGTACATCCCAGTCCTTCTATCCTGTTTAGAGTGAGCAGCGCCGTCAGTTCATCTTCCGGCATTTGTTCACGCGATATTTTTTATCAGAGAGCGTTCAAAGCATCCTGATACTTCTTGAATACATAATCTTTCTGAGCTTTAGCCTTCATGGAAGCATCCAGGCTTACAGCTTTCTTAAGGTTCTGGGCAACAGCAGCGGCATCATTGGTATTTGCAGCAGCTACAGCAGCCAGATAAGCTGTGTTGGCATCAGCATTCTTTACAGCAGCGAGAACTCTCTTGGCACCGGCATAATCCTTAGTCATGATCATGGCAAGAGCCTCACCATTGGTGTTGCTGCCCTTCAGAGCTGACAGAGCACGCTCATACTGACCCTGTGCAATGTACATGTTGCCGAGAGCCTCGTTGTTCTCTTTGCTCTGACCACCCTTTGCAAAGTATGTCTGAGCATCGGCAGCCTTACCCTGTGCAAGGCAGAGCAGACCCATATTGGTATTTACCTCAGGAGCTGAAGCATTCAGAGAAAGAGCCTTCTTGAAGTTTGTCTCAGCTGTAGCCAGATCCAAATCCTGGAAAGCTATCTCACCAAGATTGTTGAATGCACGGTAATCATTAGGATAGTTCTTTGAAGCGGTAGTGTAGATATCCTTCTTCTGAGCCTTGTCCTCAGTCAGAGTAGCAGCATAAAGCAGCTCCTCAACGCTCAGAACAGAAGCATCACTCTTATAAGCCTCCTGTATCTCCTCATCTGAACGGCCGATGATCTGATAGTTCAGAGTCAGGCGGGCACGACGCAACTGAGGAAGAATGTCTGAAGCAAGATCCTTATAGACAGCAGAGAGGTTCTTGATTTCAGCCTCACGCTTCTCGGGATCATTATACATTGAGAGAACACGGAGGATAAGGTCTTTATCCTGCAGGTTTGATTTCTGAACCAGTTCCTGGAAACCTTCCCAGTCCTGAGCTGTATACTTAGAATCAATTGCTGCATCTGCCTTAGCCTTCTTTACTTCACCCTTAACATACTGAGCTGCGTTCTTCTCACGCTGAGCAGCCAGTTTGTCATTCAGTTTCACACCACCGTCAGGAGATGCATAAGCAGATACCTCAACATTCTCAATAGCATAGTTCTTGGTATCAGCAGCAAAGTTCTTCATAGCCTCCTTGAGAGCCTTTACAGCGTCGCTGTTGGTCTCTGAAGAACGTACATTTGCCTGCTGGATAACGAACATGATGTTTGCATCCTGAGCTTGCTTGATAATACGCTGGAATGCATCCTTTGAACCTGAGGTATTGGCACCCTTGGCAGTCTCAGAATAGAGTTCAGATGTAGCGACAACGCCATAAGCGAGGTGAACAGGAGCTATTTCAACAGATTTACCTTTCTTGGTAGCCTCAAAGGTTACTATAAGCTCTGACTCGGCCATCTCAGGCTGATACTTGAATTTTCCATTATAGGTGAAAGAACCACCCTCCTTCCAGGAAATAGTCTTATTGTTACCCTGAACCTTCTCACCCTGGAGAGTTACAGGCTCACCTTTTACTGAACCACCTTCCCAACGGAGTTCAGGAATTGCAGTGCAGACCACGTTCTTGACAAAAGATTTTGCCGGGAAAGTTCCTGTTACGGTGTAATTGATCTCACCGCCATGAGCCTCAAGAGGATCAGGATTTACCACAAAATACTCTTCCTTCACCTGCATGTTCTTACAACTGGCAAGCATCAGAACAGCTGCGCCAAAGAGCGCAAAACGAATTGATTTTGACATAACTTTTGTTATTAATTGTTGGTTAAACATTTTTGCCTATAATGCATAAGTGTACAAAACTACAAAAAGAATAGCACATACAATGTTCTTGACGTGGTATTTTTATTAAAAAGGGAGGTTTTGGTCAAAAAACATGACCAAAAGTAAAAAAATCACAGATTTCTGGGGTGATGTGACACTATTTCCTCACGCAAACGACTCCTGTCTATATGTGTGTATATCTCCGTGGTAGATATCTTTTCATGCCCCAGCATACACTGTATGGCACGCAAATTAGCCCCTCCTTCAAGCAAATGGGTGGCAAAAGAGTGACGGAATGTATGAGGGCTGACAGTTTTGTTGATTCCGGCCTTGGCGGTAAGGTCTTTCACAATATCAAAAACCATTATACGTGACAAAGGCCTTCCCCTACGCAGGCTCAGGAAAAGGAAAGGTTCAGCACCCGGCTTTATATCAACATGACAGCGATCCGAAAGATAGTTTCTTATCTCATGAATGGCTCTGTCAGATATAGGCACAAGACGTTGCTTGCTACCCTTCCCGGTAACTCTGATGAATCCTTCATCAAGAAAAAGATCCTCCAGCTTGAGTGAGCATAGCTCTGAAACACGCAGACCGCAACTATACATAGTCTCAATCATGGCTCTGTTACGTTGTCCCTCACGCTGAGAGAGATCTATCTGGCCAATTATACGATCTATCTCCTCTACTGAAAGCACATCAGGCAAATGACGGCCTATCTTGGGGGCCTCAAGCAGTTCACTGGGATCATCCTCCCTGTAACCGTCAAGTACAAGGAACCGGAACAAAGACTTGACACCCGATATTATCCGGGCCTGAGAGCGCGGAGCTATTCCCAGATCACCCATGGCGGCAGCAAATCCGTGCAAATCATCAAGTGTGACATCCGTCAAGTCAATACCGCAGTCATCCATATATCCCAACAGTTTGAGACCATCATCCATGTAAGCCTCCAACGTATTGGGTGACAGGGATTTCTCCAAGAGCAAAAACTGACGGTAACGTTTCATCATTGCTCCGTGAACACCAATAGCCTGTTGTTCCTGTCCTGTTTTCATATTCTCAGAAAAACCGATTAACTTTGCAGTCTGAAGTCGGCACGCCCCAAAGATACGAAAATATGGCTACATCCGGACAAGGAATCGGATATACAGGTGAAGATGCTCTTGAGGAGTACATTTCAGCACATATTGATGCTGAAAACACACAATTACGCAATCTCTACAGGGAGACCAACCTGAAAATGCTCAACCCCCGTATGGCATCAGGTCATATACAAGGAAGGCTACTCAAGATGCTGGTAGGTATGATCAAGCCAAAGCTTGTGTTGGAAGTGGGAACCTTTACCGGATATGCAACACTTTGCATAGCAGAGGGGCTGACTGATGACGGAGTGGTCCATACGGTTGAAATTGACGATGAATTGGAGGATTTTATAACAAAAGAGTTTGAAAAATCACCTTTTAGAAACCGTATCTGCCTGCACATAGGTGACGCTTTGAAAGTTGTTCCGGAATTAGGAATTACATTTGACCTGATATTCCTTGACGGAGAGAAGAGAGAGTATCCTGACTATTATAAAACCCTGTTGGATTGGCTCAGACCGGGCGGTTATATGATAGCCGATAACACCCTTTGGGACGGTCATGTTATTGACGACAACTATAATTCTGACCTCCAGACTGTTGCCGTAAAGAAATTCAATGACATGGTACATGCCGATAAAAGGGTTGAAGTGGCGATGATACCCATACGTGACGGCCTGACAATCATAAGAAAAAACTAACAGCCAAGAGCCAATAGCCAAAGTAAGAAATATGGACAGTACAAGACAACAGAAAATTGCAAGGTTGATACAGAAGGAACTTAGTGAACTTTTCCTGATGCAGACCAAACTCACCAGGGGACTGATGATAACCGTAAGTGAGGTTAAGATAAGCAGTGACCTGAGCATTGCCAGCGTATACCTGAGCGTATTCCCTTCAGAGAAGGGTGAGGAGACCGTAAAGAACATCAACGCAAACGTAAAGGACATAAGATATGATTTTGGCCAGAGGGTCAGACACCAACTCCGCATCATACCGGAACTGCGTTTCTTTCTGGACAAAACCATTGATTACATGGCCCACATAGACGAACTGCTTAAAAAGTGAACTTTCCGTTCTTCATAGCCCGCCGTTATCTTTTTGCAAAAAAGAGCCATAACGTGATCAACGTGATCTCTGCTATTTCCGTGGCCGGAATCATGCTTGCATCATTTGCCCTTATCTGCACCCTGTCCGTATTCAACGGTTTCCATAACCTGGTAGAATCTCTCTTCAAGGATTTTGATCCTGAAATAAAAGTAGTTCCTGCAGGCCGCAAGTTCTTCAATAAAGATGATGAACGTATTCTCAAGGCTTCTTCTCTTGATTTTATAGAGATGAGTACATTCACTCTTGAGGAACAGGCTCTCATCAGTTTCAAAAGCAAGCAGGAGATTGTCATGATAAAAGGTGTTGAAGACACATACCATGATCTTGTTAACATAGAGAACCTGCTTAAGGGAAACGGAATATTCATGTTAAAGGATGAAGTGTGTAACTACGGAATCATGGGCATAGGACTGATGAACCGCTTAAACTGCGGAATAAATCCAGCATATCCGCTCCGTCTATATGTTCCCAAGAAAGAGGGAAATATAAGCATGAACAATCCTGCCGCTTCTTTCAATCAGGCAGATATCTTCTCACCGGGTGTGATTTTCAGGGTTGAACAGGAGAAATATGATGACAGTTACGTCATTATATCCCTGGAACTGGCACAACAACTCACCGACCGTGCGAATGAAGCCTCTGCATTGGAGATAAAAATAAAAGAGGGAACTTCTCTCAGAAAAGCCATACGGAATCTCAAGTCCGTACTGGGCCCTGACTTTGACGTTCAGGACCGCATCCGCCAGCAACAGGATATTTTCAAGGTATTCAAACTGGAAAAATTCATATCCTACCTGTTCCTGACATTCATTCTGCTTATAGCATGCTTTAATATAATAGGCTCCCTGATAATGCTTATTGTTGAAAAACAGCAGGATGCCGGATTGTTGGAAAGCATGGGTGCAAGCAGGAAAACCATAGAAAGAATCTTCATTACAAACGGAGTGCTCATCTCACTGATAGGAGCTGTTTCAGGCCTTATTCTGGGAGTTATAGCAGTGCTTCTCCAACAGAAATACGGATTCATCTCCCTGGGCTCACAGGGTAGTTTCATAGTAGATGCTTATCCTGTAAGCATTCAGATAAAGGACATAATACTTGTTCTGGTAACGGTCCTTGTGGTAAGTTTCCTCTCTGTACGTCCTATAGGACCTATAGCACGCCGTTTTATCAGGAAATCAGAGGGATAAGGACTCAGCATCAACAACTGAGTTCAAGAATATGGATGCATTGGGAAGGAATGTCTCCACTGACTCTGTAGTGTAATATCTGCAGGAACCTCCTTTTGTACAACGGACATCCATCTCAGGATGACGTTCCATATAATCCTTGAGAGATGCAGCAACATACTCTCCTTGAGAGACAATATTTATCCCTTCAGGAACATATTTCCTGATTTTATCAAGCAATAACGGATAGTGAGTACAACCCAATATAATGGTATCTATCCGGCTGTCCTTTGCAAGAAGGTTATCCACATGATGCTTTATGAAAAAATCAGCACCTTCTGACTGAGACTCACCTGTCTCTACAAGCGGTACCCAGATAGGACAGGACTCAGATGTTACCGTAATGTCAGGAAACAGTTTATTGATTTCAAGCGGGTACGACAGCGATTTAACTGTACCAGGTGTTGCCAACAGTCCCACATGACGCGTATTTGTCAACTCACCTATGGATTCAACTGTCGGACGGATAATGCCCAATACCCTGCGGGTAGCATCAAGACGGGGTAAATCAATCTGCTGAATGGTTCTGAGAGCCTTGGCCGATGCCGTGTTACAAGCCAACACAACAAGATTACATCCCATCTCAAACAGTTTTGTTACACACTGAAGCGTAAATTCATATACCACTTGGAAAGAACGTGTACCATAAGGAGTCCTGGCATTATCACCCAAATACATGAAATCATATTCAGGCATTTCACTGCGAATATGCTTCAAGATGGTAAGACCACCGTATCCTGAATCAAAAACGCCGATGGGACCGGGGTTTTCCGGTAAAATAATCTTGTCCATTCCCCTATTTCCTTGCTCCTTGGGCATCTATCTTAATTATTGGTTGACTGGATTCCGTAACTCTTCCTGAATATCTTTCAATACCTACCAGACCATAAACGCTTGCAGATATGTCAACACCTTTAGTCTGGTTAATGGATATATAAGCTCCTGATCCGATATCTATCACATAATCCAGATTCTGCTCCGTACATACTTTTGAAATAACCTCAAGCAATTTTATCTTGATAGGATTCAAAAGGCTGTCGCGTTTTGTTTCAAGTTCAGACTGCACTTTGTCCCTGAACTCCACGTTATTATCCATCAGAAGCTGCAACTCTTTCTGACGTTTGGCCACAATTGTTGGAGAAAGATGGTCCTGCTCCAGGATGAAATTGATATACTGCCTTTCAAATTCACGCTTGGAACGCTCAATCTCTTCTTTATAATCTGACTGTATCTTTTTAAGTTTCTGCTCAGCATCCACATAATCGGGCATATGTTTCAACGTATTGTTGAAATCAATATAACCGAACATTCCTTCTTGAGCCGGTATAAGAGTAAAGACTGACAAGAAGGCTACGGTTAGTAAGGTTCTTAGGGTTTTCATATTTGGATAGCTTGTTTATAACCAATAAAGGGAATCGGGCTTACGCCGGTTCCCCTTATCGTTTAATCTTAAATTAATTATTTTATGCCCAACTTAGCCTTGACAGCCTCTGTAACATCAGTAGTAAGAGTGGAGCTTACATAAGGAACCACGCCACCGGCAATATTGAAGATACATACATAACCGCCTTCCTCACCTACGGCCTTGATGGCTTTGAGAACCTTATCCTCAATAGCACCCATAAGCTGGTTCTCTTTCTGATTCTTATTTACCTCACAGTCATTATAATACTGCTGCATTTTCTGCTGGCTTTCCATCAGTTCCTGTTCTCTGCGTTCACGGATGCTCTCAGGAAGTGTCTCTCTGTTCTTCATGTAGTCATCCACTTTCTTTGAATACTCGTTCTGCATGTAATCAAGTTCTTCCTGATACTGCTTAACCAACTCCTCCATTTCTGCCTGAGCAGCCTTATATTCACTCATCAAAGGAATAATATCTGAAGAGTTTATATGTCCGAACTTCTGTGCGAATGCTCCGAATGGCAGTACTGCCATCAGTGCGATGATAATGATCTTTTTCATATTAAGTATATTTTTAATCTATCTATTTCAGTACAAAGGTATGCATTTAGTTTGAATAACCCAGTTTCTTAAGCACCTCATTGCTTATATCAATCTTGGGTGAAGCATAAATCATACTTGTGGCCGATGAACGGTCTATCACTACCTGATAGCCGTCAGACTCACTGATCTGTTTGATTGCCTCATAAATCTCATCCTGAATAGGAGCCATCAGACTCTGCTGCTTCTTATAGAGTTCACCGTCCGGACCAAAATACTGACGTTTCAGTTCACTGGCCTGTTTCTCCTTGGCTACTATCTCCTCTTCCTTCTTGGCTTTCTGTTCCTCTGAAAGGAATAGAGACTCATTCTGATAGTTCTTATATAAGGTCTGAGCCTCAAGATTCAAAGCCTCAACCTCAGCCTGCCAACGTTTTGAGAACTGGTTGAGCTGTTCATTGGCACGCTCGTATGCGGGAATCCTGTTCAGAATATACTCCATATCAACCAAGGCAAATTTCTGCGCACCTGCGGTAAGGCAGAAAAACAGCATCATAGCTGCAATTGAAAATGACTTTTTCATAATATCTCTTTTTTCTATATTATAACCGATTGCGGCTTCAGGTTAAAACTCCTGCCCCAGGATGAAGTGTACCTGACTGCCACCAAACTGCCTGCTACCCATTATAGGATCAAAGCCGTAAGCCCAGTCTATACCCATCAGACCAACCATCGGAAGCATTATACGCACACCTGCTCCGGCTGAACGCTTCAAGTCAAAAGGATTAAACTTTCCTATGCTGTTCCATGCATTTCCGGCCTCCACAAAAGCCAATCCATAGATGATTGTAGAATTCTCCATAAGGAAAGGATAACGTAACTCGGCACACATCCTGGTATATGCATAACCGTCTGAGTAAGGAGTAATAGCTCCATTGTCATAACCACGCAAACCTACAATCTCCGTTGCGTATGTATATGAACCGCCGCTCATACCGTCACCACCCATATAGAAGGTCTCAAACGGTGATTTCTTATACTTGTTGTAATGTCCCAGCAGGCCTAAATCAAATCGGGTCATCAGCACCAGACGTTTCTTGATTCCATTGGTGAGTGACGTATAGGTACGGCTACGGAATTTCCATTTATTATACTCAATCCATTTATGTTTGTCCTGCAATTCCTGCTGATAGGTAGCCGATGTATTGTCTGCAGCAAGATGCTCGTAATCCTTTCCGTCCCAAAGGGAATAAGGCGGAGTGAAATATACCGAGAAGGCAAACTCAGAACCGGTACGCGGGAATATAGGATGATCCGTAGAACTCCTGCTTATAGTGAATCCCAAGTTGATATTGTTACAGGTTCCGTTGTTTATAAGGAAGTATGACCACTGTTTCAACTTATAACGGGTATATGACAACTCCGTATAGAATGTAAAGTAGTCATCGGGCCAATGCAGACGCTTACCCCATCCTACGCTGGCACCCAGCATCGTTATATACTTGTCAGGATCATAGTAAGACTCATAGTTGTTGTAATAATATCCCCCGTTATTTCCGTAATAATTACTGTAACCATACAGATAATTGTAGTAATTCTGATAATAAGCGGAGTTATAGTAGTTACTGCTTATATCCGTCTGTTTGGAAAAGAACAGACCCACGGAGAGAGAATTGGGACGCTTGCCTCCTAACCATGGCTCCATAAAGGATATGCTGTATGACTGGTAATACTGACCGTTGGTCTGGGCGCTGAAAGAGAGCGTCTGGCCATCACCTTGCGGCAGGAACATACGGTAGTTATCACTTTTATGGAACAGGTTATACATACTGAAGTTGGTGAACTTGAGTGAAGCACGGCCTATCAAACCTGTCTGGCCCCAACCAAAAGAGAGCTCTATCTGGTCATTACCTTTACTTTCAAGCTGCCAGTCTATATCAACAGTACCGCTTGTCTGGTCTGGCACTATGTCATAATTGATGGCAGTCTGCTCAAAATGACCCATATTGGCTATTGAACGGTACGAGCGCTCAAAAGCATCATATGAAAAGATATCACCGGGACGGGTATACAGTTCACGACGTACAACGTTTTCATACACACGGTCATTACCATGTATAGTCACACGGTTGATTGTAGCCTGAGGACCCTCCGCAATACGTATCTCCAAATCAATGGAATCACCTATTACATTAGTCTCAACAGGATTGAGCTTAAGCATCACATAACCGTTGTTATAGTATCTCTTGCCTATGGCATCTTCATCTCCCTGTGTACGTTCAACCAGTTTCTTCTGGTTATAGACATCACCTTTTTTCATGCCAAGAATATCTGAAAGCTGATCACTGGTATATACCGTATTGCCTATCCAGTTTACGTTTCTCAGATAGTATTTGTCACCTTCATCAATTTTGAGCCATACATCAACCGTATTATCCATGGGATTTGATGATATACTGTCATAGACGATATAAGCATCACGATAACCCATTTCTCCGTATTTCTCAATAATCCTGTCCTTATCATTCTGGAACTCTTCGTTTACATACTTCTTGGTCCTGAAGAATTCACGTAATTTACCCTTTTCATTGGTTTTCTTCATCAGTTTCCTGATGTTGTTGTCTGTCAGGACCTCATTTCCTTCCAGGTGAATGGTACGAACCTTCACCTTCTCTTTTTTGTCTATGTAAACGTCTATGTATGCAAGACCGTCTTCATCGGGTTCGGAACGCTGTTGCACATGTACCTCTGCAGCATTAAACCCCCTTTCGTCAAAATAGTCACGAATGAGTTTCTCTGAACGGTTCAAACCGTTTTGGGTAATCTGGCTACCTGCAAACATTCCTATCTTATCCTCCAGTTCCGATGCCTCACCCTTGCGCACTCCGTGAAACACCACCTCCTTAACCTTGGGATTCTGCTCCAAAGCCAACTCTAACCATATTTTATCACCGGCTATCTTGAGTGCCTTTACCTGCACATTGGCAAAAAGTCCGGTAGCCCACAGACGTTTCATGGCATTAGTGATGTCTGAACCCGGCACAGCTAAACGCATCCCTTTTGAGAGTCCGGACATATTAATAAGAGTCTTATGGTTATTTTCATCTATGCCCGTAACCGTTATGTCTGCTATTTCATACCTTTTTGGTGTCCCGGAATATAGTATTACAGGGTTCTCTTGTTCCACCATAGTATCATCAGTCTGTGCCGCAACATCTGAAAAGTACAAGACTGACAGCAAAAAGAAAAGGATATGTCTTAACCTGAGTTTCATCATCATTTTGAATCATGTTTACCGGCTACCTGCGCGCTTGTCATTCCAAAACGACGCTCACGCTGCTGGTAGGTATATATGGCCTTGCACAGTTCTTCCTTATTGAAATCAGGCCAGTATGTATCACAGAAATACAGCTCAGTATATGCCGCCTGCCATAACAGGAAATTGCTCAATCTCAATTCTCCTCCGGTACGGATCAGCAGTTCCGGATCAGGCATGAAACTGGTGGCCATATAGTCAGCTACAGTCTTTTCATCTATCTCAGAAGGAATGATATTACCATTGGCTGCATTTTCAGCAAGCAACCTGGCAGCACGTGTTATCTCCCATCGTGAAGAGTAGCTAAAGGCTATGACTATGCATGCACGGTCAAAATCCTTTGTTATTTCTAAACAATGATCTATTTTGGCCCGTACGTTGGCGGGGATTCTATCCATATCACCAATTATCCGCAAACGTACATGGTTCTTAATGAAAGCCTCTTCTTCAATGTTCTTGGCCATAAGATCCATCAATGCTTCAACTTCATACTCGGGACGATTCCAGTTTTCAGTTGAGAAAGAGTATAGCGTCAGATACTTTATACCCAGTTCAACCGCGTTCTCCATAATCTTTCTTACAACCTCCACTCCTTTGGCATGTCCTTCAGTGCGTTGTTTACCACGTTGCTCGGCCCATCGGCCGTTGCCGTCCATGATTATGGCCACATGCTGTGGAATACGGTTTTTGTCTAATTGCTCCTGATATGTCATATCTTACTTTATTTCATCATTACAATTGCATGGGCGTTTGAAAACATCAAACGTAACATACAGCATAGTAAAACTGTAGCTGTCTTTATTCTTGATTCCCTTTCCCTTTATCAGGAACGGATTCTCAAGTGATGTGGATGTATCGGCACCCACATCAAGTCTGTCAGTTGTAGTAAATCTCATAGACCACTCCAAACCCAAATTCACTCTCTCTGATAACTTGAATCTCACTCCTAATCCAATAGGAAAGTTTGCTGCAAAATCATTCTCAGCCGGTTCAGGAACATATGACATTCCTATACCCAACAACCCATATGGGGCTAATCTGTGGTTATCTGCCCACCCTGTCATTCCGTATCCGCAAAAGCCCCATTCCACCTGAAATCCCAGATCATATACCGTACGGCTGAACTTTATTTCATCACCGGGCACCACACCAAAAGCATTCTTTGAAGAGCCCGATATTCCGGCCGCCGCCAGATTGCCCTTGAGAGCAAAACGGGAATTTACGTTATACCTGGCTATTACAGAAAAGACGCCATTGGTATTACGGTAAAGACGGTTGTTTGCATCACCCATATAGAAACTTCCGCCTCCGCCCAAACCCAATTCCAACAGGTAGCCGTCATCCTGCGCTACTGCAAAAGAACAGCAGAACAAAATAATCGCAAGGGCCGGTATTTTCAGTTTCAAAACATTCATCTGGCACGTTTATCCAATCTAGTAACAGCCCCTCGCCACACCTGACCATCAGCCGTCATCAGCCATATTGAGCCTAGTCTGTCTACGGCATATGAAAAATCTCCGTCATATCCCTTGAGCTTTTTGGGCAACTGCATATAACGGTTCCATGACGTTTCATTGTTCTTTACATAAGGACTGCACCAGTACCATGTAATACCATTATCGCCTGACTGACGGAATCCGTTCAATCCCTTACCGAATGCATACAACTTGTCGTCATACCTGATGACTGAAAGATTCTGCATTACCGGGAGTCTTAAACTAATGTTTGCAGGAGCATCCATCTGACTCCACACAGTATCTGTAGAAAGAGTTGTCCAGACAGAAACATTATCATTATCCAAACCGGCCAACACTGTCCTTTGGATTGATTTGTTTGTAGCAAGAGGATAATCAAAAGCAATAGCTGCAGAATCAGGAAAGCCCTCCGGTATCTTGCATACTTTAGTCCATTCCGACATATCGGCAGTCCTGATTATGTTGCCTTCCGTATCTACAGCCCATACGGCACCATTCTCCCCGTCAGTTCTGACAAGGCACTTAATGCCGTTTTTAACCTCTGTCCACTCTTTTCCGTTAAGGGAACCATATATGGTATTACCTGATTGGGCATAAATCCTGCCTCCCGATGTAATCACATTACGTTTCCAACCGGCAGAAGGTATTCCTGACAACGCAACAGGAGCTGTCCATTTCCCTTCTATTATGCTTTTTGACACCACTCCGAGAGCATCGTCATCATCCAGACCGAAATTATAGACAGAATCGTTCAGAATAACAGCACAAGGCTCTCTGAATGCAGTGAAACCCGTGCTGTCGGCCTGACTCCAAAGAAGAGAATCAGGGAATACTTTACGTACATTCAGTTGCACTTTGTAATCTCTCGTGTAAGTTCCGTCAGATGATACCATCCTGAATACAAGTCCACGGGATGGGGTAAAGTCTATGGAATCATATCCGGACCAGAAATAAACGATACCAGGATTATCCGAGTAGTAATACAGCACAGTGCCTATACCATACACGGATGTAGTGACGGCATCAACATCCGAACCGTAATCCAAAGAGTCAATATTGTAAATCCTGTTATTGACCTGATCTATTGTCATGGGGAACAGCACACCGCCTCCACGATAATATGTGATTGAGTCATTACCCTGCTGGTCTATATCCTGATAGCGGACATTATAGTAGCCTACTACGAATGACGTTATTGCAGCCTGGGGTGTTTTTTCCGTTTCCGTATCCTTAAGGCAGGAAACAACTGAAACAAGCGCAACGGCAAGTATTATTATAGAAATAATTGTTCTCTTCATCAGAACCTCTGCAAAATCCATATATAATTATCGCGCAAATTTAACAACAAAATCCGTAGAGGCGTGTGTAATAATGTTGTTTTATATTAAAGATATAGCATATAAGCCATTATTTTGTAACTTCGCGGCATTGAAAAACCTTAAACAAACATACATAATGGACAATATCAAGACTCAAGTGGCAAGAGAACTGCTGCGCATAGAGGCTGTAAAAGTTCAGCCGGATGCTCCCTTTACATGGGCATCGGGATGGAAATCACCATTCTATTGTGACAACCGTAAAGCACTTTCATTCCCGGAAGTAAGGACTTTGGTACGCGATTCTCTTTGCAACGTCATAACACGTGATTTCCCTGATTTTGATGTAATAGCAGGAGTTGCTACCGGAGCCATTGCACAAGGAGCACTCGTAGCAGACCGTATGGGCAAACCGTTTGTATATGTACGCTCTGCACCAAAAGACCACGGTCTGGCCAACCTGATTGAGGGTTATCTGGAACCCGGCAGTCGCGTGATGGTTGTTGAGGATCTGGTATCAACCGGACTGAGCAGCCTCAAGGCTGTTGATGCCCTACGTAATGCAGGTTGTGAAGTAGTGGGTATGGTAGCCTCTTTCACATACGGATTCCCCGTGGCAGAAGAGGCTTTCCGGAACGCCGGAGTTAAACTTTCCACATTGACTGATTATCCCGCCATGCTGGAAACCGCAGTCACTTCAGGATATATAAAAGTTGACAGTTTACAGACTCTTAACGAATGGCGGCAGAATCCCTCCGAATGGGGTAAATAATACGATGAAAAGGATAGAAAGCAACGTAAAACAGATTCCGTATTCACAGGAATCAGTATATGCAAAAGTCTCTGACCTGAGCAACTTGCGTGAGTTGATGGACCGCATCCCGGAAGACCAGAAGAATAACATCAAACTGGAGGATCTGGAATGTACGGCCGACAGGGTGAGCACCACCGTATCACCCATAGGAAAGGTAGAACTGGTCATCGTATCGCGTGAGCCGTTCAAATGCGTCAAGATGGAGACAACGCAATCACCTTTAAAATTGATCGTTTGGATTCAGATTGTTTCCACGGGTGATTCCAGCTGCAAAATCAAGCTGACAGCTGACGCTGACTTGAATATCTTTATGGCCAAAATGGTGGAAAAACCGCTTACCGAGGCTGTAGACAAACTTGCCGATACTCTGGCAATGATTCCATATTAAAACTTAAAGCAATGAAACCTATCTGGGACAAGGGTAAACCCGTAAACGAACTGATACAGAAGTACACCGTAGGACGTGACCGCGAGATGGACCTGATGCTTGCCAAGTATGATGTGCAGGGTTCACTGGCACACATAACCATGCTGGAGTCAATAGGACTGCTTGAGGCTGATGAACTTAAGGCTCTCTCCGCAGGACTCAAGGAGCTGCTCCCTGTCATAGAACGCGGTGAATTCGTGATAGAGGACGGGGTTGAGGATGTTCATTCACAGGTTGAACTTATGCTCACGCGCCAGCTTGGTGATATGGGCAAAAAGATACACAGCGGCCGTTCACGCAATGACCAGGTGCTGGTGGATCTCAAACTCTTTACCCGTGACCGCCTGCGTGGCATAGTAAACTCTGTAAAGAGTCTGTTTGACATTCTCATCAAACAGAGCAACCAGTATAAGGATGTACTGCTGCCCGGTTATACCCATCTGCAGATAGCAATGCCTTCATCATTCGGACTCTGGTTCGGCGCATACGCTGAGGCCCTGACAGATGATATGCTACTTTTACGTGCCGCCTTTGACCAGGCCAACCGCAACCCGTTAGGCTCTGCTGCCGGCTACGGTTCATCATTCCCGCTCAACCGTCAGATGACTACAGACCTGCTAGGTTTTGAGTCCATGAACTACAACGTGGTTTATGCCCAGATGACACGTGGCAAGCTTGAACGCAACGTTGCTTACGCAATAGCATCTGTAGCCGCCACCATAAGCCGACTGGCATTTGATGCATGCATGTACAACAGCCAGAACTTTGGATTCATCAAGTTGCCCGATGATTGCACCACAGGTTCCAGCATCATGCCTCACAAGAAAAACCCGGATGTATTTGAGCTTACACGCGCCCGTTGCAACAGGCTGCAGGCTCTGCCTCAGGAGATAACCCTCATGACCAATAACCTGCCCAGCGGTTATTTCCGTGATATGCAGCTTGTAAAGGAGGTCTTCCTGCCCGCTTTTGAACAATTGGAAGAGGTCATTACAATGACCGCATATATGCTTGACCATATAAAAGTACGTGAGGACATTCTCTCTGATCCCAAATACGATGCAATATTCAGTGTTGAGGAGGTGAACCGTCTGGCACGTGAGGGCATGCCTTTCCGTGAAGCTTACCGCAAGGTGGGAGCCGAGATAGAGAACGGAACCTTCAAGGCTGACCACAACATCCATCACACTCATGAAGGCAGTATTGGCAACCTTTGCAATGACCGCATTACCGCCCGTATGGACAAGCTTGTATCAGAGTTCCCGTTTGCATATATAGACAAGGCAATCGATAAACTTACATCAAAGTAAGAATCTGATTTATTCAATAAAAAATGCCGACCCGCAGGCCGGCATTTTTTTTCGTTTTCATCGGAGGATTACTCCCATGGAAGCTTAGTGATAGACTCACCGAACTCTGAATTCTCAGCGTCGTTCTCATCAAGCTTGAATACCATGAAGCCGGGGTTCTCCTTTGTGCAGGGAGCCCAGTCACCACCCTTAGGACCGTTAGGATCGCTGTACTTTGCAAAGTTGGTCCAGGCGGTAAGCATCTTCTCTGAAAGATCCCAGTCACCCTGTGTCCAAGGTCTCCAGCAGTGCTGCAGTGACTTGAATACAAACCACAGGTCTGATGAATGGAATGCACCACGCAGTCTCTGGGTAACCTCAGGATGTGAACCGTCATCAGGCAGAGGACGTGCAAACTCATAAGCCCAAGCCTTGCTGCCGTTCTTGGTCATCTCCTGACGGTTCTGGCAGAATGCTGCAACACCTGCAGACATATTGCCCATATCGTTCAGAGTGTAACCGCACATGTAAGGAACATCGGCCAGAGTACCGTCAAGAGCAGCCTCATCAAAGCTCTCCTTTGATACATAACCGTCAACGATAGGCATACCGGTGATACTACCCATGTTACCGGTAGCGTTGCTGTAGATGCTGGCTACTGAATACATAACCTCAGTATCGGCATTACGCATCTTCTGGAGGGTATTGTAACCTGCCCAGTCCATGATAACCTTGGTGTTGAACTCAGCACGCTGCAGAGCATTCAGACCTTCCGGAGCCTGAGGAGCCTTATAGGCAGCAATACGCTCGGTATTGTTAGCGTTTCCGCCGCCAAAGCCGCCGAAGCCGCCCATCATACCCATGCCACCACGCATGCCGCCCATACCGCCGCGGCCGCCTGCTGCATTGTTGTTAGGAACGGTCAGACCACCGGCACTCATGATGATAGCCTTGTGGAACAAGCCACGTGCCAGAGGAGACTCGCACAGTGTACGTACACTACCGCCACCTGCTGACTGACCAAATATCATTACGTTGTCAGGATCACCGCCAAACTGAGCGATGTTCTTCTTTATCCACTTGAGTGACTCAATCTGATCCAGGATACCGTAGTTACCTGATACACCGTTGGGGCTCTCAGCTGAGAGATCGGGGTGTGTCATGAAACCAAAGATTCCAAGACGATAGTTGATTGATACAAGGATAACATCCTTACCTGCCCACTCCTGAGCATCAAACTCAGGCTCTGAGCCCCAACCCTCGCGGTAACCGCCACCGTGAATCCACAGGGCAACCGGAAGCTTGGCATTAACATCACCCGGCTTCTTGGTCCAGATGTTCAGATAAAGGCAATCCTCGCTGAAGGGAGCCTCATCACCATAACCCCACTCTGTGTAGTAACCACCCTTGTACTGGATGTGCTGGTAGCTGGGATGATCAAAACGGTCGCAAAGTTTTACGCCCTCCCAGGGAGTAACAGGCTGCGGAGCCTTCCAACGGTTCTCGCGGATAGGAGCAGCAGCATAAGGAATGCCACGGAATACAAAAACATCCTTTACGCGGTCAGCGCTTACGCCCTGAACCTGACCACCTTCGATACTCAATACGGGACTGAGTTTCTCAGTGTTGCACTGGCAACTGACCATCAAGGTCAGGATACCGGCAAAAAACAACAGTTTCTTCATAAATTGTTTATTAGGTTAAGTTAAAGTAATGTCCTCTTGAGAAATAAACTTCCACAAATGTAATATATTTTATTAGTTGTTAATTTTAACACGCCTTTTTTTTCCTTATTTTTTGGCGAATCCCACTAAACGGAGTACTTTTGCATCATCCTGTATGACCTAATGGGATTACGATTTATTTTGGGATGGATGGTTTCTCGAGTTGAGGGAGTGATGGGGTTCCATCATGACCGAAAGGAGAGGAAGTAGGCGCCCAAAAGAAATGTAATACCAACATACGCTCGAATGGTGGAATGGTAGACACGAGGGACTTAAAATCCCTTGGCCTTTATCGGCTGTGCGGGTTCGAGTCCCGCTTCGAGCACTCCCCTT
>Ga0265298_10001321_pt1 | contig 36650 bp, 54 predicted proteins | sample AusTroGonzalo_MG_3_FD_193486 | JGI IMG/M metagenome (GOLD analysis project Ga0265298, IMG submission 193486) | Bovine rumen microbial communities from tropical cattle in Woodstock, Queensland, Australia - Gonzalo_01 | ecosystem: Host-associated > Mammals > Digestive system > Stomach > Rumen ...
CAGCGATAAAGTGCAGGAACTTTTCAATTAACGCTGACCATGTCATCCGTTACCACCCTCTTCTACAGTTTCCTCATTGCCATCACCGTCCTTTGCCTTTCCGCCGATACTGATTTCCATCTTGGTCTTGTCGAGCATCGCAAGCATGCTCTTCTCATACACGCTGTTCTTGGTGTACGCCCATACGTTCAGCATCATGACGACCGTGACCATCACGCCCATGTAAACGGTGTACAGGGCGGCCTGTGGCTGCAGGATCATGACGACACTCAGCCAGGTCATGTACAGAAACCAGAACCAGGCAGTCCACCGGGCAAGGCGTTTGCTGAACTGCGTCCTTGGGTCAATTCTCATCTGTCCCATATCATTCGCCCTGTGTCATCAGTTCGTTGATCATTGCGATGATTTCAAGCCTGCGGGCAATGCTCACAGGGTCGTCGCCTGTAATGGCTTCAAGCTTTCTCTGGAGTTCTTCTATCATTCTTTTCACCCCTTCATAACGGAAAAGTCGCTGGCTGGAGTGTGGCACTCGCAGTCAGCGACTCTCTTGGCTATTCACTTACAATTTATTATATATGGAAACGGTTTGCAATTGCAAGTGGGTTGGAAAAGTTTGTCCGGAATTTGATCATAATTTGACCATTATTGATTAACTGCAACGTTGGAAATATTGCGACTAATATAAACAAACCTCACATATGATTCATAGCTGGAACTTCCATTTGCTATCGTGATTTTTCCACCTGATATTGGCGTTATGGTTATATTTGATCCTGACACAATTGTTTTTACAACAGGTGTACCGCTTGTAGAACCTATCGCATAATGAAGTGAAAGCATTGCGTCCGATGTTCCGTACCATGTTGCTATCAAACATAAAGCATTTGCAGGAATTGTAAATGTTTTAGATGTTTGTTTTGCAATCGATATAATTTCATTTTCGGCAATTACCTGTGTCCATCCTAACCACGCGCTATCATAATACGTATTTATCCACGTTGTACCTGATTGTGAATGAATCACAGTTAGTGTTCTATTCGCATCCGTACCCAAACATGAATAATTCACAGTCAAACTGTTCCCGGGGGAAGGGGAAATCGAACTGCCAATACTGATTCTGCCTTGAGAGTTAAGTGGTATGTTTGAAAGATTTGTTATTGATGTTGATGTGTCAATGTGTGCAATTTTGCCAGAAACTGCATCAAACGCATCCTGACTTGGTCCCGGTACCGGAAAAATTTGACTTGCCATTTTTGTTCTCCTTTCAGATTTCAATTAAAGTTACGCACTGTCGAAGTGCCTTGAGTTAGTCGGTTATATTTCGTCAATCTGACCATATTATGCTGTCACATTTCCTTCAAAAACTATTGCATAGCAGTCAGGTGATGTTGTTCCAGAATTTGTAATCGTTATTGTGCTACCGCTTGCAGATGCAGACACAGAAGATTCTGAAGCGATTTCAAAAACCGTAGCACCTGCTGAACTTGTGCCATTTATAATCCATAGTCCTTTTGATCCACCTGACCCAATAGTAATAACAACAGCCCTTGTATTTGCTGATACAGTAATGGTTTTACTTGAAGATCCGCTTATTGCTCCAAAGCGTTTATACTTTGTAAATCCGCCAGTCCATACCCACCCATTTGAACCACGATAACCTGTAATATTATTCTCTGCACCATTGTTACATCTTAACTCAGCAAAACCATAAACAGCAGTAGCACCTTTAACAAGATTGCATGATAATCGTCTGTTCGAAATAAAATTTCCATTTGATGATCCATTATAATACAATTGTAAAACTCTTACTTCATAATTTGACATTTCAGACAATTTACTATCCAGTGCAGTTTCTATAGCCGATACCGATGAAAGAGTACCAAGGTCTATCCCACCGTTTAGATTCGTAATTTGGTCACTTAGTGCGGTGATTCCCAAAGCAGACTTAGCACCCGCTAACGAACTCTGACCTGTGCCGCCGTTTGCAATCTGAACAACTGTATCCTCGATCAGCGTCGGTACTTTCCCGTCGTCGTTGTCCCATACGTATGCAGTACCTGTAATTGTTCCGGTCGGTTTCGTTGTGGTCGTCAGTGTCAGTCCGCCACCACCGCTCTTCTTTGCCACGTTGATGTGTGCCTTGGCATAGCTGGCAAGGCTACTGTCAAACATCACGATTTCCTTTGACGTGGTCGTCACGTATGCAGTAGTGAAGTTTGCCGTGTATGGGCCGCTACCTGTCCAGTCGGCGACTGCCACGGCGATCGGCACATCACGCATTGTGCCGTTGTTGATGCCAAGGTTCTCTCGAACCTGTTCCTTCTGTGCGGTCGTCAGTGTCTGCTGGCTGATGGTCAGCACGTCACGCTCCAATTTATTTTTGAGGTTTGCTCCGTAGATGGTCTCTGCGTACACTTCCACGTCTGTACCGGAGAACCACTCCAGTCCGTGGTCGCTTGCGGTATATGCACCGTCCACGTCCACGGTGTACGTTACGGGCGTTTCACGCTCGATATAGATATAGTTCTCATCATACTCGTACTGCCGTCCGCTCGCCTTGGCGTTCGCAAGGTTCGTGGCGTTGTACGCCTGCCGTACGACGCGGCTCGTGGCGATGCCGATGTTCAGGTTGATCTCGTCCTGCACTGTGCCGACAGCCATCAGTCCGTACGGGAAGTTCTCCGCCATGAACGTCGAGAAGTCCACCTCGTGCTCAACATACGCTTCGAACGTCCCGCCGTTCGCCGTTGTTCCCCAGTCGCTCCAGGTCATCCAGATCTGAGTGTCCGTTGCGTTTCCGCCTGTCACGAACACCCACCCGTCGCTCGGTACGGCAAAGTATCCGCTCACCGGCGTGATGGTTGACCGGCTCCCGGTCAGTGACGTGGCAAACTCCAGTGCCGTGTATGTCCCGCTGATTTTGAACCCGTATCCCTGCTCACTGCTGTACTTCAGTGTCCTCGCCCGGGTGTTGGCGTGGTCGTACAGGTTCCATCCGGTGCTCACGAATGTCGCAGGTGTGCTCTGCGTGATCGTGCCGCGCACTTCCTTCACGTAGACCACCGTAATCACGTCGCCTGCGATCGGCGTCCCTGTGACCGTGATGCCGTAGTTCGCCGGGTCTGCGCTCCAGGATGTCGAGTAGGTCAGCGTGGTCGTCCCGCTGCTCTGCACATAGCTGACAAACGTCGCCTCGTCGATGGTTGCGCTGATGCTCTCAGGTGTCGGGCGTTCAGCGGCGTTCACGGTCACCACGGCGTCGTTCTCGCCGTCCCAGACCATCGTGATGCTGTCACCGGAGATGGGTGTATTGCTGACGGTCAGGCCGTAGCTGGTCGGACTGGTGTCCCATGAAGAACCGTCGTAGGTAACGGTGTATGTTCCTGCCTCGCCGACATACGCCTCGAAGGTCTCCTCGTCCAGTGTTGCCGTGATGGCTGGATCTGCCGTCCGCTCCATCGGCGTGACGGTCATGGTAATGCTCTGTGCAACATAACCTGTGTGAGTGTACTTGCCCTTCATCACGTTCAGCCATGCGTCGCCGTCATTGATGGATGCTTCACCGCCGCTCGTGCGGATGATGTATTCCTCGTTGCTCTTCTGTCCGGAACTTGTTTCCAGGTTTTCTGCGTACGGGATCATCCGGACCGTGAACTCGCCGTTGCTGTCCACGTCCTGCCCGTTGAACTTTTTCCCCCGCTTCCAGATTTCCTCGTCCAGCGTGTCAAGGTTGGAGTCTTCCTTGGTGTAATCCGGCTTGCTGTCCGGATCCTGCTTGATTAACCCCAGGTGAGTCGTCGTTGTGTCTGCCATTGTTTCTGTCCCCCTTTATGCCGTTCTCCGCCAGTAGTGTAATGTTCCTGTTCCCGTGCCTTCCTCATAGCTGTGGTCGCCAGTCTTCTGCTGCCCGATCGTCGCCACGACCTTGACTTCCTGCCATGTCCCGCCGAAGTCCGGTGCCGTGCTGCTCGTGCTCGTGTAGATCGAGCCGACCGGAAAATAGGTATTCAGCACATCCAATGTCCCCACCGCCTTTTCTCCTGTTGCCAGGTAAAAATACTTTCCTGCCGCCACGTCGCTCGCCGTTGCCGTGGCGTCGCTGATATCGATCAGGGATGTGCCGTCAGCAAGGACAACCTTGTTTACGTACTGGTTTGCCATCCTCCATCACCGCCTTAATCGGCGTCCGGGTCTTCCGCTCCCACGGTAACCGTAACGCCTCCTGCGGCATTGTCCGTCCGCGTGACCGTGATTTCGGCGACCGTCACCTCGCTGAAGTAATCCTTGCTGATCCCGCTCGGCAGGTATGTCTTGCTCGTCAAATACGGCGTCGCTGACAGCGTCCCCGCCGTGATGCTCGCCCCGCTGTAGCTGCCCGTCACGCCCAGGATGACAACGCCGCTCTTGATGTTTGAAGCGATGATCTTTGCCTGCTCCGTGCTGTCAATGCTGACGCTTCCGAGTCCGCTGTGCTGGCCTGCCGGAATCGTGTATGTCCCCGCAACCGTGCTGATGCTCCCGGTTGTCGTCCCGACGACAGGCATCGATCCCTCGATCTTGTTCTTGTTCACGTACGCCGTCTTTCCGTAGGCAATGTCCGCCGCCGTTGCGTCTGCGTCCGTGGTGTCACTGTCGTATGTGCATGTGCCCTGCACCCGCTGCCCTGTGGCAAGGTGAAAGTACTTCCCGCTTGCGACGTCACTCTGTACTGCTGTATCAGTTGAAACGTCCAGCAGGATCGTACCGTCCGCAAGGCCGACCTGGTTGACATATTCGTTCGCCATGTTTCTTCACTCCTTATCCGATCACGATGGTCCTTCCGCCCTGCGGGTTTGCCGAGTCTGTGATTCTGATGCTGTCCACCAGCACGTCCTCCGCCATGCTCTTGCCGGTGGTTTCCAGCCTCTGCTGCCAGTAGAATGTCGGCGTCACATGGTACGGGCCTTCGTACGGCGGATAATAGCTTCCGCCTTTCTCCACGCCAAAGGTGATGTTCCGCCATGTCCGGTCAATCTCCATGGAAACGTTCTTCGTTTCCGCACTGACGGTCAGCTGGATGTCAGGCAGTTCATTTGGCATCTCCGATCACCTCCAGCACTTTGAAGGAAGCGGGAAGCATGGGCGTAAAGATAGTCCCGTCCATGAATCTGATCCGGGCGTCCCACCAGTACTGTCCGAACGGCAGGTCTGTATCGTCCGACGTCAGCGTGACCGTGACCGTGTCGTTCGATACCGTGTACCGCTTCTCCCAGATCATGTCCTCGCTGTTCTTGGTCTTCTTCAGGCTGACAAAGACCGTGGATCCGTCCTCCGGCTTATCGTCCCCCGTGAACGTGATCGTGAACTGCCCCGTGTCGCCCCGGGTAATCCCGACGTTCTTTCCTGTGATGTCAAGCACGTTTCTCGCCTCCTTTCGCCCGTGTGATGCTTACTCTGTCCGCAGCCAGAAGTGTACGCTTCCGCCTGTGTCGCCGGATTCCATGTTCTCGTACCCGCGCTTGCCTGTCTTCAGCTGTGACCAGGTTGCCGTGATCAGGATCTCGGTCCACGTCCCGGCAAACGTCGGTGCGCTGTTGCTCGTCGTCATGTAGATGCTCCCGACCGGATACGCCACGCTGATGGCACTGGAGATTTCCGCCGCCAGGTCCGCCAGTGCGTCCCCGACTTCCTTGGCGTCCGCCGCCATGTCCGGAATGGACAGGGTCTTGTCCGTCGGGTACTGCGTCATGCCGGATACTTCCATGCTCATCGTGATCACAGGGACTCCGCCCGTTTCCTCTATGCTGTTCTGTACGTTCTGCTCAGTGCTCTCATTGCTCGGCATTCTCTGTCACCTCCTGTGTCAAATATCGCCGACGACTGTCAGCAGGTTCATGTTCATGGGCGTGTTCGGCGTGATGACCTGGTCGCCGTCCACCGGGATGCGGTAGTCCGCAAAGTTCCAGTGCTCCGGCGTCCAGCCCTCGCTGGTGGAGATTGCCTGGTTGGCGACGTAGTACGTCCCTCCGTGCATGCACTTGGTGTCCTTGGCTATGGGGAACGTCAGGTCGCTGTAGTCTGTCCACGTTCCTCCCGGAGGGTCGTCCTCGTAGTACGGGTTGATCACGTACCGAGCGTCCCAACTGTATCCTCCGGGTGCGATCTTGTCCGTGTCTGCGTTCATGAACACGACCGTAAACTCGTTGTTGATCATCGGGTAGGCTTTCTGCTTAACCACCTGCCCGCTGCCGTTCTTGATGGAGAACACAGCCCTGTCCCGCTCACCGAATGTGTATGCCGCTCCGGTGTCCCGCCGTGTCACGTCCGCCTGAAACTTGATCGCGCCCGTGTCGCCGCGGGATATCGTGATCTCTGTTCCTGTCACACTGAACATCTGTTTTTCACTCCCTTTTCGGCGGTAAAAAGCACCGCATGATAAGTTCCTTTGAAACTCACCATGCGGTGCCTTTTGTCGTATTCGGTTCGGGTTTATTGTACAGGAAACATCTTTGTTTTACAAGGGGATTAATCCTTCTTGTACAGGTAATATGTTCCGCCGTCGCCGCCGAACGGTGTCTGCCATCCTGTACCAATCGAGAACGTATAGTGGTATCCGTCGCTGGACGCCGTCCTGGACTTGGAGAACGTGTACCTCGTGTAGCTGTCACCACCTCCGGCAGCGTTCGCAATGGCTGTCGGTCCGCCTTCCAAATAGTCGCGCAGTGTTGCAAGCACGTTTCCGTTTTCGTCCCTCACCTGGCACTTGACGACCATGCCCCATGTGCTGCCGCTTCTGTAGTATGCCTGGTTTCCGGATCCGCTTGTGTTCTTGTGACCGTCGTCATCTTCCTCGCCGTACGGTGTCGTGCAGTATACGCTGTGAAGATCGGGGCCTGTAAGCGGTATTGAACACCCTGTCGCTATCATGTTTCCGCTCACAGGGTCTTCATATCCGACGCTTAGTGTTCCTGTCATTCCGCTCCATGTTTCGCTTTTCTTTCCGAGCGTAGTCGATATCGGCGGCACGACACCTCCGGACGCCGCTGCTGTGGCACTTACCGTGTATACGCCGCCACTCCAAGTGCCTTTGATAGTAGCGGCTTTGCTAAAAGTTGTTTCTGTCCCGTCTATTGCTGTCAGTGTAAGCGTGTTTCCGCTAACGCTTGCTTTCTTGATGATTTTTGCAAAAATTTCAGGAGATATAGTGTTGGCATCATTTCCGCTTCTCATTGTAAGTGATGAAAGCATTATGTCTCCGTTTATTCGTGTTGGCTCTTTAATATACACTCTTTGGTCAGAGATAGTCATCACATCGTTGATTGTTGTCGTGCCACTAATACTTACCCTGTCCGCACTAATAAGTGCTTCGCTTCCACCATCTTCATTGATTCGTGCAATGATTTCCGCTTTGCTTGTTCTGCTTCTTGCATATAAAGCAGCAGAACTGCTCGTCAGGTTCAGGCCTGCCTTCATCTGGTTGTACCTGTTTTCCACGTACAATGCTGCACTGCTGCTCGTCAGACCCAATCCTGACTTCATTTGGTTGTACTTATTGTCCACATACAGCGCAGCACTGCTGCTCGTCAGGTTCAGCCCTGACTTCATCTGGTTGTACTTATTGTCAACATACAGTGCTGCAGAACTGCTTGTCAGGTTTAACCCCGATTTCATTTGTGTATATTTGTTGTCAACATACAACGCTGCCGAACTGCTCGTGAGATTAAGCCCTGACTTTATTTGATTATACTTATTGTCAACGTACAGGGAAGCACTACTCGACGTGAGGTCAAGCCCGCTCCGCATCTGATTATACTTGCTTTCAACATACAAAGCCGCTGAACTGCTCGTCATGTCCAGTCCGCTCCGCATCTGTGTATACTTGTTTTCTACATACAGCGCGGCACTGCTGCTCGTCAGTGCAAGTCCAGACCTCAGTTGCTTATAATTATCCTGCACATATAATGCGGCACTGCTCGATGTGAGGTTGAGTCCTGCCCGCATCTGGCTGTATTTATTGTCCACATACAAAGCTGCACTGCTGCTCGTCAGGTACAGTCCGGACTTCATTTGATTGTAGTTATCCTGTATATACAGCGACACATGGCTTGTGGACAACTCCAGTCCAGCCTTCATCTGTTTGTACTGATCCTCAACGTACAAGTGCTGATATTGGCTGTTCCGCAGTCCGCCTCCACCGCTTCCGCTGCTGAACTTCCGGCTGCTCATCCTGGCAATCGATTCCCTCTCCTGCCTTCCTGTCGAGGAAATCGACACCTGTGCGCCCTTCTTCCATGTGATTGTGGACGAATGCACAGGGCTTTGGTAGGACTTGTCGTCCCGGGTGACCGTTACAATGTCGCCGGCCTCAACGCTCCAGTCGGCAAACGTGTCCGCCTCCAGCGGGTGATAGGTCGGTGCGTTGTTCAGCCTGCTGTAAATCGGTGCGAGCGACGCACCCGTTACGTCTGCCAATTAACTCACCCCCCTCAGAAGCGGATTGTCCTGGATCAGGTACGCTTCCCCGCCTGATCCGTACGTGTTGTCCCTGCAGTTCTGCGTGTCCCGGTTGTACAGTTTCGTAACTTTCTTCGTCTCGTACCAGTACGGGTTGAACTCGCTGTACGCCGTTGCTTCATAACTCTGGCTCGTCGATTTCAGCCACGCCAGCTGCAGAATGCCGTCCCTGTTGAACCTGGCGTTGCTCCCCGCTGCCTCCGCGATCCACTTGATCACGTCACGCATCGTTGCGTTATCAAAGTCCGCAGGTCTCTTCATTACCAGCGCCGTGCTGTTGATGAACGAACTCGTCTCATACTTCACGCCAACATAGTCGCACAGTTTCTCATACAGCCTGCCGATCGTGCACGGCCACGATATCCCCAGCGCTGAATCGCTCGGCATGTCGTCCTCGAACTTCTGCATCTGGTCGTAGCACGTCATGTCGATCTGGATCTTGTCCGGTGCGTTCGGCCGGTCCGCCGTGAACACACCAAGCGGGACAAACTCATACTCCCGCCTCGTGCCGTTCTCGTTGATCACCAGCATCCGCGTGTTCTTGTTGTAACAGATACCCTTGCCGTCCCAACCTTTCGACTTCTGCTTCATGAATGCGTTCAGCCGGTTTCTGCTGGATATGTTCGACCCGTCCGAGTCCTTGTACACGGCAAACCTTCCGTCATTGCTGAAGCACCATACCTTTCCGTCGTAGATCAGGATGCTTTTTACAGGGAAGCTTGGCTGCGAACTCAGCGCCGACCCGTTCCTTTTGATGAACGGACTCTCGTCCCTGCCTTCGTAGTTCGCTCCCGTGTAGGAGGACTGGATGATGACAGGACTGAACTGCTGGTATGTTCCTTCGCCAATCTGCACGCCGAGCGTTGCCACAAAGTCACCGAAGGCATAATCGTTTAGCAACCTGTCATCATTGAACAGGCTGAAGGAGATCTCGTTGCTCGTCGCCTGCCCGATGGAGATGTCCTCTTCCGTGTTGAAGTAGTCGTTGAACCTGATCCCGTTCGACACGTTGATGTCGTCATCCGTGAAAACGCAGTCATCAAAGATCAGCAGTGCCTTCTGGTCATTGCCGTTTCTGACTGCGTTCGTGAACGCTGAACTGCATGCGTACATACTGTGCTCCTTAATATTCGATAAACTTCAGTTTCAGGTCAAACTGTGCGATTTCTCCGCGTTCGGGGATATAGTAGTGGTTCTTTCCGGAACGGTCGCCGACATAATATTCACCCTTGTACTGCTTGTTCATCACCCGCGGATCCGGAGCGGTCAGCGTGAACCTGTCGTGCTGTACCGCCGCGAGAATCTGCTCCAGCATCTCCCACTCCAGTCCGTTCCACTTGAACTCGTAGTTCACCTTTGTCGCCACGTACGCCCTGTGCAGGTATCCTGTTGCGTCACGCTTGCCGCTCGTGTCCAGGTCGCCTACCTGGTAGTTCCACTCGCTCGGGTCCGGAAGGCTGAAGCTTCCGACCTTGAGTCCCATCTTATAGCTGTACTGTCTCATGCTTCCTCCTTATCCGGTTACCTTATCCCAGGCGGCATTGCTCTGTGCGTTGTTCCTTCCCCATCCGGAACTCGGCACTGCCCTTGCAACAAACTCCTTGTTCAGCAGCCTTGTCAGCAAGTTCTCGATTGTGTTCAGCCTGTTCTCGACACCGCTGTTCGCTGTTGCCACGCCCTGGCTGATGCCGTTCACAATTTGCTGGTTATTGGCGATGACCGGCTGACTGCCCATCCTGCCCATCATCTCAAAGTTTCCGTTCTCGTTTGCCATCACCAGATCGCCGGACTTCACAACTGCGCCTGTCGCCGCAGTCGCCACGGGAATCCTGACGTTCATGTTGCCTGTCAGGCTTTCCCCGTTCGACAGGTCGAACGAGAATCCAAGACCATCTATGTCTTTGATAGACTGTTTCATAAAGTTCGTCATTCCGGAGAAACTTGCCTTAACATGGTCGCAGGATCTGTCAAGTGCAGTCGTGTCAAGTTCAGGCACTTCAGGTTTCTGGTCCGAGTAATACAGATCCTGAAGCACATGCAGTTGTTCCGCAATTTCCTTTGCCTTTGTCAGTCCTTCCTCAAACGTGCTGAAGCCTTCAATTGCATTGATCAGCAGTCCCCTTCCGCCGTTCTCGACCCTGTCGTTCCAGAACAGTTCGTCGATGTTTGCACTCTTTCCGAGTAAGCCCTCAATGTAGCTGTCCAGTGTGTTTTCGTCAAGGACTTCACCGTCCGGCGTTACAAGCGTTGCGTTCAGCACGACGTCCTGATTCCACTGCATGCCTTCGCTTCCGTCCGCACTGGCTGTAAGCGTTTCTGTAATGAGTGTGGATATGCTTCCGTCTAAATTCTGGACAATCGGCCTGTTCAGCATGTCAACGTTTCCGCCGCGGCCAAGGTCTTCCATGATGCCTGCAATCTCGTCCTTGGTCAGGTTCATGAACTTTGATCTCAGTTGCAATTCACTTGCGCTGATGTCAGGATTCAGCAACCTGATATATGCCTGCTTTATCCTGTCCCTGTATTCGTCACTGTTGAAATTGGCAAGGATCGGGTCGAGCACGTCATCATCAAAGAAATCCGCATAAGTCATGATTCCGTTTTCAACTGCGCGCTTTGCATAACCATAATTTTTACCGAGTGTCTGTTCAAGAATCGAGTCAAGAATTCTGTTGACCTGTGTATCAATCTCCGCATCCTCTTCCTCATTGCGAAGAGCAATACCAAGGGAGTTGACCATTGTGGAGATCATGCTTCCGCTGTTCATGTTGATATCTGCTGTGTTAACATGGAAGATTCTGCTGAAATAATCGCTGATCATTTCTCTTCCAGGTGCGGCTGCTTTATTTACTCCGTCCTCAATGGCCTGATTGATATTTTCTCCCATCCTGTTGTAGTCTTCAAGGGCACTCTTTAACGGTTCTTCGTTCGGATTTGCCCCCATGGCAATCAGTCCGGCAACAAGTTGCCCTTGGCTTGTGTACTGTTGTGTGACAAGTTGCTTTTCCTTTTCTCTCAGTTTGTCAAGATATGAAATATACGCCGTGAACACTCTGTCCATTGAATTTTCGTCAAGGTCTTCAAGGTTGCCGATTTCAAAATTGAGGTCAGCAAATGCTTCAGACGTAATCTGTGCACCTGTGATAGCGTTCGTGACTTCGGTTACCTGATCCATTAATGCCGCAAGGACTTCCGGCGTGCTCTGAACGATGGCACGTCCTTCTTCTGTTGTCAGCAGTTTTCCGATTTCTTCGCCCTTGGATTTAAAGAAGTTGTTTACAGTGTCCCATCCGGTTGTATAGTTTGTGTACCATCCGCTTATATCTTCCGTCGTGTCGCCAACCAGCGTCGGAGTGAACTGCAATGTGAGTTTTCCCAATGCTTTTGCGTCATCTATGTATTTTGATACAGACCCGATAAGGCCTCCAGACCCGTCCATGGCATCGCCAAGGATTTCTTTCCCAAGCTGCGTATAATCCTCGTCTTTCGCAAGTCCGAGTTTTATGACTTCCATGGTTCCAAGCGCTGTTGTTATTTTTGACTCAACGTCGCTTTTGCTGTTTTTTAACGCTGTCAGGCTTGAATCCATGATTTCAATTGCAGCCTTTATGTTGACCGTGAACATCTTTGTGTCAACAAATTCCTGGACCTGCTCATCTGTAAGATGAATCGTCCCCCATGTGACGTTGTCCTTGTTCATCTCCGCAACAACTGCGAGTGTTACGACGATTCCTGCGCCAATTACCAGTGCAGCAGCAGCGCCTATGGCAAGTGCCGCGCCGACTGTCGCGCCTCCAAGCATGGCAAATACTGTCACGCCAAGTCCCGCGGCAATCGCAGCTGCCACAGAATCTTTAATCGCTTCCGTTGTTATTTCTCCTGTGTTCGCTGCTTCTGCAACCGCCTTAACACCAAACGAAACAGCAATGCCAATCAAAGCGGCGCCGGCGGCAAACTTGATGGAAGATACCAGCGGAAGTCCGGCAGCGCTTCCGAACAGTGCAAAGCCTGCTCCGAGTTTCAGTGCACTTTTGATCGTCATGATGATTCCTTCTTCAGACAGTGCACTGACATCTGGTTTGTTTGCAAGTGCAATGATATCTGCGACAGCACTGACGACAAGCGTTACGCCGGCTGCTACTTTTCCAGCGCCTGCGCCCATTACCTTTCCGACAACCTTTGAGGCAAGGAATGCTCCGAGTGCCGTAGTAAGCACGTCCGTAAGAACGTATCCTATATCCCCTGTTTCAAGGTATTTGTTGTCAAGCATTGTTGTCACGTCAAACACAAGTGCGATAATAGCACCCGCAGCAACAAGGGCACCAAGATCAGCAATCGCTCCCGTAAAAGCACTGCTGACTTTCCACCCAAGGAGTGCAACGCCGATTTTCTTTATGATGGACCAAATCTTGTCAGTGTTGTCCCGGATAAAGTCAACGAGATCGCGGATTGTTTCGTTGTATTCGCCGACCTCTTCAAACATGCTGGCGTAGTCTGTCTGCGGTTTATTACTCCCGCCTCCGCCGCCGCCGCCGTTCTCGCTTTGGATGATGTTGAGTTCGTCCCAGTCTGCCAGCAGATCCTTTGCTGCTTTGCTTGCAGCCTTTGCACTCTTTGTGTTGTCCTTGTATGCATCTGTTTCTGTCATCACGGCTTTTGTCCATGTGCTCTGCCCGTTCAGCAGTGCAAAGAACTGGTTGATATAGTTAATGCCCTCAATCAGCCAGCTGATGACTGTCTGTAATGCCGGGATGAGTGCTGACAGAAGAGGTGATACTGCAGCGCCTATGCTGTTTTTAAATTGAAGCAATGACGATGCAGCGCTGTCCATAGCCGGAGCAAAGTCAGTACCGACTGACTTTGAATACCAGTACATATTCTCCAGCCCTTCGCTGACACCGGCAGATATCTGTTTGACGATATATCTGAGTGCACGCATCTTCGCCACGCTTTGGAATCTTTTAAGAAGGCCGGAAATTGTCGGGAACATTTTTTCCAGTGCACCTTTCAGTCCTCCGACGTCATGTACAGATTGAACAAGAGATGATCCGAATTCCTTTGCCGCGTCTTTCGCCTCGTTCAGGAATTCCTTGAAAGTCATTGTTGTTTCTGACGACTCCTGTACTTCCTGACCGTACTGAACAAGAGATCCGGATGCTTCGTCAGCAGAATCTGACAGCGAACCCATAGCACCTTCCAGCGGATTTTCTCCGTCAGCGGCACTCATCCATTCTTCTTCAAATCTTTGCCTCGCCTGTTCGATTTCATCTACGGCATCATTAAATCCGCCGGCTGCACCTTGTGCTGCATCTTTTTCTTCTTCAAGTTCGTCCAACCAGTTCCCGTCTTCAAGGTCTGAACTGTCAAGTGCATCCTCAATTCTTTCTACGCCGTCCTCAATACCTGTCGCAAGGTCTTCAAACCAATATGGATCTTCTATCTCATTTTGTTCAAAAGTATCCGACATGTTTTGTACTGTTGCGGTAAAGTCATCGAAGTCATCGCTCACGCCGTCAACGGTTGACGACATATTGGACATTGCGTCATCAAACTGAGTTGAACTGTCGGTCATTCTATCAACTGTTGAAGGTATGTTTTCAAAATCATCAAATGCGCTTCCGCCCATCCAGGATTCCGTCATGCTCCCTGACGTGGACGTCATATCCTCCATCGCTTTTCTCGCACCGGGAATCTTTGACCGGATACCTTCGATAAAGCCTTCGCCGACAAACTCACCAATCTGTCTGAATACTTTCGAAGGAGACGCAATGCCGAGTTCGCTTTTTATTGCTTCCAGTGCTGCGACTGCCAAATCTATTGCAGCTCCCACAACGCCAGCGCGTCCTTGCTCCATACCTATTTCAAGACCTTCAGCCGAGTCCATGCCCGCATTGGCGTAGTCAGTGCCTGTATTGTTTCCAATGCTTGCCATGTCCTGCTGAGACACGCCGAACGTCTGTGCCATCATGTCCTTCGTTCCGAAGGTATCGCTTGCGTTTTTCACAGCGGAAGCGTATTCATTTATTGCTTTTGCCACATCACTTATGACACCTGCCGCATTGTTCGATGACAGGTTTGATGCTGCCGTTGCAATGGAATTAATACTATCAGTTGCCTTGTTTGATCCTTCTTCTCCCCATTTTCCGGCAACAGCAAGACGCAACTGGTTCAGCTGAGAACCTATGTTTCCAATATTAAATCCTGAAACAGCATTTTTAAGACTCTCAAAATCTGCAGCTTTCAGGCTGAACGACTTGACTTTGCTCAGTGCGGACATTGATTTCCCGAAGTCGTTCAGTATTTTTATCGCAGGAATTGCCCCTTTGATTTCATTGGAAAAATCCGTTATATCTTTCACCAGCGGAGAAAGTCCAATGCCTCCATCTCCACCCAACGCTTGCTTTACACTCAAAAGCGCGCCGGCAAGTTTGGATAGTCCCTTACCTGCTTCGCTCGAATTATCTCTTATTTCAAGATTCAATACTCCTACTTCAGGCATAGACTTTTCCTCCTCGCCGACGCGCCCCTTATTCTTACTGCCCAGCAGAACCTGACTTTGGCTTGCTCTCTATCGTCTTGTTCTTCTGCATGACGACTGACTGGAACATTGCCATGGCCAGTTTCATCTGGTCTTCTTCCCTCTTCCGGCGATCCTCTTCCTTCCTGTCTGCCTCGAACTTTTCGAATAACGGCTTGTCCGGATAATCCGGCAGCCTTGTGGATGACTTTACGTTCAGCCCGCTGACCAGGAGCGGTACACACTGCAGCACGCATATCATGTACTGCCCCATGTACCAGTTGTTCCTGTCGGCAAGTTTCTGCTCGTTCTCCATCCGCATCTGATAGGACTTCCTGTACGCACGTTTCAATCCGTACTCGCCGTCCCAGTACTGTTCCGGCGTCATTCCCATCAGCAGATAGTGAGGAAACATTTCGTCGAATATATCACCATACGGATAGGGACTCGTCTGCTTCGGCTGCTCTTCCTCCGTCAGACGGTCTCCCACGTAGGGTTCTCGTTCTCTTCGTCGCCTTCCGGTTCTGCCATCAGTTCCTCCAGCGGCTTCATGTACAGCTTGGTCAGGATGCCAAGCAACTCATCCTTTTTCGTCTGCTGTGCCCAGATGCTCATGATCTTCTCAGGAACCATGCCCTTGTGGTGCATCTGGAACGACCCGACGAACAGGTCTTCGATCATCGTGCGCGGATAGTCTGTGTCAATCTTGAACCCGCGCCTCTCCATGTTTTTGACTACCCTGGCGTTGAACTCCAGCGTGTACTTGTTTCCTTCCTTATCGGAAATGATTACCTTGGTGAAATCCTTTTCAGTCGCAGCCATTGGCTTGCCTTCCTTTCTCACCGAATCAATCGGCACAGTCTTTTTTCTCGGCATATCAATGCCTCCTTATATATCTGAACCGGGGAGAAGGGAGAGGAAACGCGCTCCCTCCCCCTCTTCCCGTGGTTCATCAGGTGGTGCTGAACGTAATAACCGTAGCGGGCGTGCAGTTGATGGTCATTCCGACCGCTTCGTTCACGCCGCCACCGGAGATACCCGCAGAGATGTCGCCGGTCCAGCTGAACTTGCCGTAGTGGCCGTCCGGAATTTCGCTGCCCTGGTTTCCGGAAGCACCGAACCACACAGCATAGTCGTACTGATGATTCTCCAGTGCGGTGATCGCCGCGTAGTTGGCCGGCGTATAGTTTGCGCCGAACTGGAACTCAGAAGTATCACCGATACCGTTGATGTAGGTTCTCATATAATCGGACAGACTCGTGATGTCGATTCTCTCCTTGGGCGGGACCAAATCCGGGAAACTGGTAATGTCGATCAGTTTCGCATAATCCCCCGCAGTGGTCGTCCTGTACATCAGGTAGGTTTGATAGGTAGAAATACCCTTAACAGCTGCCATATTCTTGGTCTCCTTTCGTGAGTTTCTAAGAAAAACGCATGAATGCGTGGTCATAAACCAAACTCGCAGTCATGCGTCTTTTATGTAATTCAGTTGCCGTTATCCGTTGCGGTAGATATTTCCTTCACGGTCTATCACCGCTTCGTACCTGGCAGTGTATCTGAACACATTGGTGTTGTCGAAGTTGTCCAGATAATCTCCGTTGATCCTTGAGAACCCCATTGAGATCATTTTCTCGTCAGCGGTTTTGAACAGGTCCCTGCAAGCAGGCTTGCTCATTGCGTAACAGTCAAGTTGGTACATAACCCTTGAGAAGTTCTCAATCGGGGTTGAACTCTGCCTTTCCCTTACCGTTGTGTTGGAAAGTTCGTACAGCGATGAAGCCGGGAATGCTGTCGGTGACGGAACGTAGATGTTTGACACTTTGCCTTTTGCGCACTTCGTATGAACGGCTTCATAGAATTCGTTGAAGATGTTCACTTCATAATCTATCATCCGTTCTCACTCCCTTACGCAATGTACTCCGTGATAATCCTGCACCCGTCTTTTTCTGCTTCGTCAGACAATTTCATAAGCGTATCCCACATGAACGGCTTTGGTGGCTGTCCTTCCGAAGTATAGAACTTTCCGGTTTTGCGGTCCTTGTAGACCCATCCACGGAATTCCCTTCCGCCGCTCGTTGTCCTCATGCCGTACATCTTAGCCGGCCGATACTGGTACTTGCCTGACGGGTGTTTGCTCGTCCGACCGGATGAGGATGCTACCGCACCCGGGTTTTTCTTGGCAAAGGCGTTCTTCATTCGCTTCCCGTTTGAGAAGTAATAGTTTCCCGTTCCGAATCCGAACTCCACAAACACAGCGTAGCTGATGTCCCCGTATGCTCCGTCACCGCCGTCATAACCGATGTCACCGGGCGTACCTGCGACAATATATCCGCTTCCTACCTGCCCGTCAGCCTTTTCAACATGGATGCTTCTCCGCAGTGCACCTGACTGTGTCTTCACATAGGACGTTAAAAGCACCTTGGCAATCATCACGCCTCTGTTAAGGAGATAATCCACAAGGAAGTCCATTGCGTCCCGAAGCTGCCACTGAAGGGAGTTTACTTCCCGAAGTGCGTTTTCAACGGATTCTGGGTCAAGTGTCATGGATATATCTTTCAGTACAAATTCGCCCATTACGTTTCACCGTCCGGTTCTTCATACTGGTCGCCGTTGTCCTTTATCCGTTGCTCAAGTGCAACAAGCAGTGAGTTAAGGCTTGGGCGTACAGCCCTGATGTCGTACTCGTTCCCCTTCCACACAATATAGCCTGTTTCTTTGATGTCCAGTTTGGGATCATCCATGACAAGCGTATGCGAGTATCGGATTTCGATTCCGTCAAAAGCCTGTATCACGCTCCCGCTCGGCGATGAGATGTTTCCCATGTACGTTACCGGATCGTTATATACGGGTTTCCATATTCCTGTATGCAGACCGTCATCGTTCAGGTCGCTGTCCAGTCCGGTATACCCGTAGTACTCAAACTCCGTCATGTTCCTTCTCAGACATTTCATGTGCCCACCGCCTTACCGGATTGCCTGACAGAATGGCACGATCTCAGCCAACATTGGATCCGGAACATCCGATGCACCGTAATTGCGGTGAATCCCGTTTTCAATGTGCTGGATTTCGCCTTCCGCCCCAATCTTGCTGATCATGTAATTGGCAACCTTCAGTTGGATAGCCACATACCTGTCCGGTACTTCCAGTCCTTCGTAGGACTCCTTGTACGGATACATGCGGTTGAGTATCTTCTGTCCGGCAAGTTCGAGGTAGACCTCCAGGATGCCCTGGTCAGTATTATCTCCGGGCATCATACGCCGGAGCATATCGACTTTTTTCTCCATGGTCATCCTGTGTCATCTCCTTACTTTGCTGTCGTTCTGCGCCTGGTGGACGTCTTCGGCTTTTCAGCTTTCGGTTCTTCCTTCGCAGGTTCTTTCACGGGTTCGGGTTCTTTCTTCGGTACAGCCGGTGCGTCGAGTACTTCAACGGCATCTCCGAAGTCTTCTTCGGTGTTGAATACCTCTCCGCCAATGTGCCATCCGTCAGAACCCTTCACATTCCATTTGGCTTTCACCAGCATGGTTGTTTCCCCTTTCTGTGGGTCTTGCGGCGGCAGGACTGACTGCCCCGCCGCCGGTATAATTATCAGAACACCTTCAGCAGTGCGACCTGATCCATCCGCTCATAGCTGGGCAGGACGATTTCTGACACATAGGTATTCACGTTCACGGGATGAGCGTTCAGCACCTGTGCGACCGCCACGCCGGAATCCACGATGCTCACTTCGGCAATGCTCTTGCCCTGGAGATCCGCTTCTTCCGGAGTCGTGCCGAGGTAGGTGTCGCCGATAGCGCCGTCAGGCAGCAGGGCAACATAACCGTCCGGGCAGAACTTGTGGGTCTGCTTGCTCTCATCCTGATACTTCTTGTTGTAGATCACGATGCCGTCCAGCTCAAGGCTGTCCTTCAGCACGTTCACGATGTCACCGTCACCGGCAACGCCGACCGCAACACCGATATTGGTGATGAACTTGTTCAGGATCTTCTTGTTATTACGCAGAGTCCTGAAGGTCACGTTGTTCATCGCGATCATCCGTGTGATGCCGCCCTTGTCAGCGACGGCGTCCTTGCCGGTCTGGATGTCCGCCAGGGGGTCGGAATGATCCGGATCCGTCCACTTCAGCTGGCTGTTGTTCTCGCCAATCTCGAAGTAGTTGGTGGACTTCCATGTTCCGTTGGCGTCGTAGTTGTAGGTATAGTCAACGCCGTTGGCTTTGATGGTGATGCCCACATTGCCGTTCTCGGCGAACAGCAGCTGCATCCGCTCACGCTCCGCAACAACGCGTGCGCCTTCGATCAGCTGGGAAGCATCGTCGAACACTGTGGCGATAATCTCACGGACGTAGGGATCGTTCGTGTCGATGGCACGCAGGATATTCTGGCGGTCTTTCTCCTTAATCTTGAAGCCTTCACGGAAGAAAGGCATTTCAGTTTCCACCTTGGAAACGCCGATCCGGTCACGATAGGTGGCCTGGGCGTCAAAGGCGGAAGGCATCAGGGAAATCGGAAGGCCCTTGTTGCCCTTAATCCAGCTCAGATCGAGGCCTGCCTTCTGCTTGCGGGGAAACAGTGCTTCACCCAGGTAGGGGTCGGCAGCCGTCTGCGCTTCAGTCCAGTTCATGCTGATCGCCGCAGGGGAGACCAGTTTCAGAAAAGCATTGAAATCCATAATGGTTTTCTCCTTTCGTTGATTTTAAAGTATTCTTCAGTCGGGCCACTGCACATGCCGGAGCATGTGTCCGCAGCCGACCCTCACATCCGCATGGATTGGTATTCCGGCAATAATGCACTGTGTGCAGAAGTACAGGTCTTCACTGAGCATTCCACGGTTCTTCTCACCGTAATTGACCCAGTCGTACCATGGGTACGTGAGCCGTTTGAAGACGTCCGTGCGGATCAGCGCGCATCCCATACCGCCGCCGTGGATCCGTATCTTGGTTTCCCCGGCATCCGCCATTCCGTGCATCTCTGTCGCCGTATACTCGCTCTCCAGCGGGTAGTGGTAATACTCCTTGCCGTTCCCGTCCTTCAGCTTGCAGATGCAGGTTCTGCCTCTGTAAACGTTGTCGTCCGGCCTGTGGGCGTAAAACCCAAGGCAGACGTCCCTGGCATCTTCCAGAAGCAGTTTCAGTGCGTCCTTCGGAAGCACCACGTCGTTGTCCACCATCATCACATAGTCGGTCTTCAGATCCATTGCCAGCTGGGCAATCTTGTTTCTGGCCGTCGCTACGTCATAACCGCGGACACTGTCAAACAGTACTTCATGCCCGTCTTTATCCAGATCCCACAAAGATTTGTAGGTGTCCGGATAGATTGTCTCAAAGGTCGGTACGGCAATGAGTATTCTCATCCGTTATCCTCCGGTCAGGTTGTTCCGGTAGCGCCGGTCGCTCCGGTCGCTCCGTTCACACCGATGTTGGTGCGGAAGATAACAGCGGGAAGTGCCTCGTACAGGGCGGACACATACGTCACTGCACTGTGCGCCTGGGCTTTGGTGGCGTCAATAATGCCGGCCACGACGATAGCACCGTTGGGATTCGCGGCGGTATCAACGTCATACAGCAGGATGCCAACAGCACCGGAACCTGTCGTGGAAACACCGGCATCCGTCAGGGGAGTGCCAGCCTTCACCACAGTGCCTTCACCGGGTGTCGCAACCTTGATCGGCACGGACTGGAAGTCCTTGGAAGCCAGGATTTCAATGCTGCCGCCGATGTCAGTCTTCGAAAATTTCATTGAACATTTCTCCTTTCACCGAGTTTTGATATATAAGAACCGTCCTTACCGGACAAGTCCCTTCAGTTGATCACGAACGGACGTAGCAGTCTGCGCTTTCCGCTGCCCCAGTTCCTTCGCCAGGGCAAGTGCCGCCTGCGTTTCCTTGTCTTCGTTACTGCCTCCTGCTCCGGGCCCCGGGATCTTTCCGTACTCAAGCTTCAAAGCCTTTTCCTTTGCGTCCCACGCCTTCTTGATCAGCAGCAGGGCATTATCAACATCCTCGCATCCTGCGAGACATTCTGCGATGTTCCCGGCGGCATCCTCGTCCACGCCGAGTTTCGCCATCACGGACTTGGTGGACTTGGCTCGCGCCACTTCCTTTTCCAGTTCCGCAAGCCGCGCGGCGGCTTTCTCCTGCTCTTCCTTCTTGTTTTCTGCGTCGATCTCTTCCTGCGTCTGCTTGGCCCGCAGTTCCTTACGGTACTTGCCTGCTTCCGAAGTCGCCTTGTCAAGGTCTGACTTCTGCTTTGCCAGGTCAGCCTTCAGCTGCTCGATCTGTGCCAGCAGCGTCTTGGCGTCCTCGCCCTTGTTCCCCTGATCCTCCGGAACACTCCCGCCGATGTTGGTGTCTGTGCCGGCACCGTCGTCGCTTCCCGGATTATCGCCTGCGGGGTCACCGCCGGGTTCTGCAAAAAACTGAAGGTTAAGTTTCATGGGGTTCGTAAGTCCGTTCTCGATTGACATATCCGTTTCTCCTTCGCGTTTTATCGTCTTCTCTGACTCTTTCTTTTGCGTTTGTTATCGCAGTTCTCTCTGCGCTTGCGTGTGTTTAACGTCGTTTCTCTCCGACGTGCGGAACGGGTTTTAAGTCTCCGTCCCGACTATTTCAAACGGCTTTCGCCGTCTAAAACCAATACATCAAATTACGCTTTGTCATGGTCTTCTTCTCCGTTTTCCTTTTCGCTGAATACGGCCTTCCACAAACATCTGCACCCAAGATGCGGTTTCCTTGGGACTTCGTCCAGACGGAACACCTGCCCGTCCAGTGCACTGCACGACCTGCATGTCCTCTCGTCCTTCTGCGTGACCCACTCCACCATCTCTACTCCTGCGTCGTCATACGCCTGTATCAGTGCGTAGTCTGTAAAGTTGATGGCGTACTGCCCAAGTTGCTGACTCCACTGCTTCAGTGCCCTGTCAATGTCCCTATCCCTGTTCTCTGACACCTCCAGCGTTTCCGCCAGCCTGTACGCCTTCCGCTCTGTTTCGCTCTCAAACCTGTACAGCGTTACAAAGTCAGTCTGCGTCAGGATGTCCTCCACCCACTCGTTCGTGATGGCTTTGTCCGCCATCCTGTGGGCCTTTTTCGGTTCTGTACCGCACATGTACAGTCCGAGCAGGTAGACCTCAAAGGCGATGCCGTAGTACCGTTTCTTTGCCTTCTTTGCACTCTCACGGTATACCTGGACGACCGTTTTGATAACGTTGACCTTGCCCCATTTCGACATCTTCAGCCGTCCGAAGGCTTCAACGTTCTCACGGTTCATCGCCCTGATTGCCTTGTCACAGGCCTCGTAGATGTTTACGTCAGTGACGTTCATGCGTTACCCTCCGTATCTCGGAGTGCTCCGCCGACCCCTGTTTGCACAACTCAGTGAGTCGTACACCTGGTTCGCTTCCCTCTTGATAAACCGCTTTCCGCATACCGGGCAGACAGCGTACGACCCTTTTCCGCTGCCTCTGCCTCCTGACGACCCACCTTCGCTTTCTGCCTGTGCCTGAATTCCTTCAGCACTCGTCGGGTCTGTCGTGTCGTCCTGCTTCAGCGGGATATCGCCTTCCTCGCCTGTCACGCCGTTCAGCCTGTCCAGTTCGTCCGCCAACATCTGCTGATAATCGTCATACACAATGGCGTCGCTCTCCGGATCCCTCGACAGGTGGCTGAACTTGAACGCCTGGATGGACGGCATGCCCGCCGTCCGCAGCGTGCTGAACGACTGCGTCTTTACCAGCAGGTCTTCGTAACTCTGCCGCCAGAACCTCGGCTCAAGGTCGGAAATCTTCAGTCCGGTCAGCGTGTTCGTGTCCGCACAGATTTTCAGCACGACCTTCAGGAAGTCAGTTTCAGCCTTCTTCCACATCATCTGTGTCTGCATCGCACGACTCTCTGCATGCCACCAGCCGTTTCGCATGATTACGGCACCGTTGTTGCTGCTGTCGCCTGTGTTCCCGTCGCCCTGGCTCGGCATGCCGACGATCTTCAGCACAATCTGCTCCATGCTGTTCACAAGCGTCTGCGACTGACTCTGGTCCAGCTGCTCGTTCAGGTAGTACAGCTTTTTCCCGCCACTGGCACCGTTCTGTGTCGCCGGAAGCTTGATCGCACCGAGGTCTTTCAGTTCAAGGAAGTCCTCGCGGCTGATGTCCACACCGTCAAATACCATCAGTGCCTGGATAAACTGCTCGATTCCGTCAAGCCTGTTGCTCTGTGTCAGGTTGATGGCGTCCAGCAACGGGAGCACTACCTCGAATGCCCCTATCCTGTCCGGATTGCACGGGTACTCGATCAGGCTTACCTGCCCGAAGTTGTGTCGCACCTCGTCCGTGATCTTCAACCCGCCGTCGCCCGTTGCTCCCGGTACGCCCTCAATCGTGTATGTCACGTTCGGCGTGTAGACCGTGTACTCCACGCTCTTGTCCGGCGGATCTTTGAACACGTACGTCACGCCCATCAGCGGACTTTTCTTTGCGTCGTTCCTGTACACCACAAACGTGTTTTCCACGTCCGGAATGGCAATCTCGAACGGCGCTTCGTCCAGGTAGTCCGCCATCTGCGGACGGTCTTTCAGGTCATGGTACACAAGTCTGTACGCCGCCCCGCAGATGAACATCTTGTGAGCCAGGTCAAGGTCGAGCGTTTGCTTGCCTTCCGAGATCATCATGTCGTTGATCTTTGCGACCTTCTCCGGTATCTCACGGTTATCGTCGTCAACGCCCTTGTTCCCTCGCCTGCTCACGTACTGGATTGGCTCGCCCGCAAACTCGCTGGACTTGAACGCCGAGATCATGTTTGCAAGATTGATGACAATCTTGTTGTTGATCTCAGAGTTATACTGCTTGTAACGCCCCAGAATCGGCTGTATTCCCCTGTTGTAGTTCAGCAGGTATAAAATCTCCAGCCTGTTCTTCCCGTGCACCGCAAGTGCTTTCTGAAGCACAGTGAGCACGTTGTCCCGCGTGATTTCCTTCTCACCGGACAGGATCATGGTGCGGCCGTGCAGTGTTTTTGAGAAATCCGGGTTCGCACTTCCATCTACAACGGTTACGTCGTATGCCTCAAGTCCCATTCCGGATTCCTCCTTTCTGTGTATAAGAAAAGACGCCAAACAACGAGTCGCCTCGCCACCTGGCGTCTTCCACTGCCCTGCCCCGTGTTGTCCTGCACCCGTTTATTGGTCGCAAAGAAAGCAGAACAGTATTCTACAATTCGGATTATATTGTCTTTTTTTCGTTCTGTCAATACCAATACGAATATTATAACCGCTTTTTGTAATATTCGTTCGCTGTTTAAAACGGCCTCGCAAACACGACCGCCTGCCCCGCCGTAAAGTTCTGCACATAGTCCGCAAGCATCGCAAGACTGTCAGGGCCGTCATCGTGCTTCGTCCGCCCGTTCATTGTCCACCCGCATACGTTGTTCATGAACGCCCTGTACTCCTTGTCCTTCACAACGCTCGCATCCTTGAACAGAAAGTGTTCCTTCACAAATGGCGACGACATGATGATCTTTGTTTCCTTGTTCTGCGTCGTGAACTTTGTCGTCAGCCTCGTCCTGCCACCCTGCTTCTTCACCGCCTCCTGCACCGCCTGCGCCACACGCCCGCCTGCACTGTTCGACTCAAACCTTCCCATGTGCACATTGTACTGCAGCAGTTTCTGAACCATCCTCGCTTCCACAATTTCCGGATTCCCGTTGTCAAACACTACATCCTCAATGTAGTAGTCCTGCCCGTACTGGTACGCTATCGGCATCGAGCAGTAGTCACTGCCCTTGTCCTTCGTGTCACACACGCACAGGATTGCGTCCGGCTCACGGTCCGGCAACTCAAAATACCTCCGCAACTCGTCCGGATGGTACAGCAACCCCTCTCTCTCAATCGGCTGGTTCATGTATAACGCCCGCCACTCCGTGTCCGCCATGACCTCCCGTTGCTCATGGTAGAATGCCGTCGAGAATCCGACCCCGTACAAATACTCAAAATTGCTCTCGTCATCCGCATTCAGCGCAGGCACCGCTATGAACTCCGCCCTGTCAGTACCTTCATACTGACGCTCCAGACGCCCGATAACGTCGTTCACGCTCCACCTGGTGGCAATGTGCAGTTCCTTGCAGTGGTCCCCAATCTTCCGTTGCCGTAGGTCTGTGGTGTAAGTTTCCCACAGCTTATCCAGCCGCTCCTTGCTCAGTGCAATCTCCAACCCGCTGATCAGATCGTCACAGTACAGCAGTCGCCCGGCCCTGTACAAGCCTGCATTCCCGCTGCCTATTGACGTAAACTCCAGTGTTTCAAAACGCTTCCTTTTCCCTAAGTCAATCCGGTAATCCTTTGCGTTCGTGCTGCTGACGCCACTCCCCGGAAACACATCATGCCACAGATACTCCCCGTTCTCGTCAAATATCCGCAGGCACTCGTCATACACGCCACGCACAAACGCATTGCTGTGGCTGCCCGTCAGGTTCGGTTCCTCCGGCCACCTCCCCGCTACCCACGTCAGCAGAAAGATCGCCAGCGTTGTCTTACCGACACCAGGTGGCAATGAGATCCCCAACAGGTCCAGTTCGTCATCCATCAGCCGCTGCAAACTCTTCACCACAGGCAACAGTTGCTTCCGCCTCGGCAGATAAAACCGCTTCCGCACATCCCTGTTCTTCTCCAAGTACTGACAGTACGCGTCGAAGTCTACCGGCGCGTCGATCAGCAAACTCTTATAGTACGTGTCGTTCAGTCTCTCCGCACTTGCCCGATCCGTACACTCCCGGATGACACCCGAAATCTTCCGCCGGATCTCCCTGTTCACTGCGTGCCAGTCCTCACCTCGCTGTACACCGTCATACAATACAGCCACTGCGTCCCTGTAAACACTCGGATCGTTCGGCCGCCCAGCAATACTTCGCCGGATCAGTTCAATCTCGTTCATGCTTCTCCTCCAGCAACATATGCGTCAGTTTGCTCTCAGCATCCCCACACGCAAGCGACATCCTGTACAGATGAAAAGCAATCCAGTCCACAGTCGTTTCGTCATGCCCCATTGCCGGATGTGTCCAGTCGTCACCCAATCCGCTGGAAAACATAAACGCATGAACCATTTCATGCCGAAGAACCTTGTTCAGCATCGCTATCGGTCTGTCAAGGTTTGTGTCATTCTCCGGAATCCTGCTTATCACAATCCGCTTGCTCGTCCAGTCCGTAAACCCCATGCATTCCTTCAGCCTTGCGTCATCATTCTCGTCCAGCAGGCATACTGTCCACTCCTGCCCAAGGATATCAATCGTAAACTTCACGTCATCCCCTCCCAAATAAAAAACGGGAACAAGCCTTTCCGGCTCATCCCCGCAATTCTGCGTCTACTCTTATCTCTTCTTGTCCGGGCCACCATCTGCCCAGTAGTCACGCACGTTCGTAAATGCCTTCGTGTTCTTCCTGTCCTCCCCCGCTAGGAAAATCAGTAACAGCAGGATCACCGCTCCAATTGCTGCCGTCCCCCATTGTCCATTGCTCGCTGAACAGAAAATCCACACGAAAGCACATACACCGATGAATATCGTCAGCATTCGCTACCGCCACCTTCCACGCTTAACCGCATGTACTCTTCCTGCGTCGCTATCGCTTCCCTGTCACACGCCTTCAGCAATACATTGTAGATCTCTATCCAGTCAAACAGGTTCAACACGTCATCGTCCAGACAGTCCTTCACCCGCTTCAGTAACTGCTGCTTCTTCTCTTCCGTCAGTCTCAAGGTTTCGTCCATCCACTCACCCCAACATTCCCAATACTTTCTTCAGCTTCGCAATGACATCCGCATACGCAGACGCCTTCGCATCCTTCCACTCCGTGTACTCCTCCATGAACTCCACAGCCGGCTCCTCGCCGTCCTCCGCCAGGAACGAGTACAGACTCTGCTTCGATACAGTGATCTCCGTTGTGTCGTACTCCTGTGCCATCACATATACAACACCACCGTCACCAGTCGCCACCTCCGCCTCGGATACGTACGCCCAGCTTCCCGCACACGCAGGAACCTTCTTCGCTTTGATAGACACAATACCCATTGTCTTTTCCTCCTCTTACAGTATCGCTTCGTGCTGTCCCATGACCCACTCGTCAGTCCCCTTCACCTTGTAATACCCTTCGTAGAACTTCTCGTTGTTCCAGATGCTTTGGACCGTGCTGATCTGGAACGGGCCGCCACGCCTCGTCCGGTAACCATTCGCATTCAGCTTTTCTACCGTCCCGATCTTCGTCCGACCTGCATGCTTCTCTTCCATGATAAGCAACACCACCGGCACTTCGTCAGGATTCACTTCAAGCTTCCCGTCAACCGCACGGTATCCCATCGGGGCCTGTCCGCCTATGTACCCGCCTCTCTTCGCCTTCCGGATCCTCCCAGTCGCACTCCGCACCGGCTCGTGCTCCAGTTCCTTCTTGCAGATGGTATCAACAAGCCTCTCCATTACCTTCCGGTGAATGGCATACCCGGGATACTCACGCCACTCCGCAATAACCAGGCTGCTGTTCCGCATCCCAAGCTTGCATCCGTATGCATAAAACTCAAACACGTCCTCCGTGACGTCATCAGCCGTCGCTGCCACTACCGCATCAATCCGCCTGTGTCCCATCCAGTTCCCGTACGCTACCGCACTGAAGTCGTCCCCTTTGATCCAGTCCACAACACTCAGCCCGTCCTCCAGACAGCACGCCTCCACAGCGCTCCGCTGCCTCGCCTCGTCTGAACCCGTACGAATCCATCCGACCGCTTTCCGCATTCTCCTTCATCTCCTCCTGCGTAAACATGCTATCTTTCGTTACGCTTAATATTATACCACGTTTACGCTTACTTTGCAAATAAATTGTTTTCGGAGTCAAGCTTCCACATCTCTCGCCCGTCCTCGCAGTCTACAACAATAACATCATACCCTAACGCATCCAGTACTCCCTTGAACACCTCCACGCTCATCCGCTTCCTGTTCAGGTTCGCAGACAGATTGTTCTGCGACGTCCCCATCCTGTCCGCTAATACCTTCTGCGTCATCCCACGCTCTCGCATCGCTGCCCTCACCAGTTCGTTCTCGCTCATCCGCTCTAAAATCTCTTCCATGCCCCTTCGCCACTCCTCTCTGTTTGTGCATATATTATACCATGAATCCGTGATAATTACAAACCCCCTTTTTTGTTCCTGGAAAATTTTTTGGATGCTGATCTGGTAGGGACTTTTTTGTTTTTTGGATGGTGGGAGGGGTAACGGGGGCCGAGGGATGCCCGAAAAAATATCCCCATGGGCATATTTTTCCGACGTCGTGACGTCACGACGTCGGATTTTTACCCGATTTTTCAAAAAAATTTTCCGAATAATCCTATATCTTGTGGTCAACCTGGAAGATACCACAATATATAGTGTGTCAACCTGGAATCAACACTTGAAGATATCATTGATACATAGTACAATATTACTGTCGAAAGGCGGGTGACAGACAACGTCAAGTAGACCGTGAGTATTCGACGATACCAATGCAAGCGAACCTTGAAAACGGCACAGAAAACCAGTTACGAACGGACACAGGGAAAACCAAAGCCCGAATAGATACAGAAGTATCTAATAGACTTTGCACACGATGTGAATAAGTAGTGACTGAAGAAATCGTAACGGTGAATCAAGCGACAACAAGCGAAGAGTTTGTGCTTACTTCCTACGTAAGTAGTAGCAAGAAACCAACGATTTATAGCAATTTCAGACGGTGAAAAGAGAACGTGCGTAGTGTAGACGATACACGAAAAAACTAACGGACGAGCATGATACGAAATGTAAGAAGATTGTCGATGCCGTGAAAACGTGACGACGTACTAACGGAATATAGTAACAAAGTAGTAAAAAAGGCTTTAGGCGAACGGATACACGTTATCACCGTCTTCTGTACAAACGTTTAACGGTTTGTGACGTTGGACGTTTGCACAATAGGAAAGGCGAAAAAAGGCGACTAGAACAGAATGAAAGGAAGTATGAATAATGTACGGCATTTATGTTTTTGAAATCAACGAAAACGGAACAAAAGGAATAGAAAAGACAATAACGGACAACATGAACAAAGTAAATTCTATCATGTCCGACGAAAGTAAAAAATACTTTGCTTCACATAACCTGCATGTGAACATTGTTCACAATGGAAAATCAATATTTGAAATGTAATGAAAGGAGTATAAAACAATGGAAAATATCACCGTGGACATCCTGAGCAAGGAGGAAATCAAAGCCATATCAAAGAACGGTGTGAAACTCACAAAAAACCTTGCTTCCCACATAAACAGAATAAACCGCATAAAAACGGCATTGGACGATGAAATCAAAGCGGTAAAAGAATACGTCAAGAAAGAATACGGTATCATCGACAATGCCGTTGTTACCGTTGAGAATCGTCCAACGGACACATTCAACAAGGCGGACTTTATTGCGGTATACGGTGAAGACGAATATAAACGGTTTGTTGAGAAAAAAGACAAGTACTTTGTTACGTTCCATGGTTAAAAGTCGCATTCGCCTTTCCTATTGTGCAAACGCACAACAAAAAAAGAAAGGAAGTATAGAACCATGAAAAAGACGTTGAAGGCAATGCGTGAAGACAAGTTACACACTTCCGCATTCATTCCCCATGGAAACGGAAAGCTTATTGATTATGACAATCCGGAAACGGGCGAGCGTTTCCGTTATGCTCAAATCAATACAAGAGCGTTACAGGATTGCCCGTTTGCATCGGAAGGATGTAAAGCAATTTGCTATGCGACAAAGGGAAACCACATTTTCAAAAGTGTGAAAGAATCACGTCAACGTTCCTATGAGGAAACAAAGCGTTCCGATTATGTGGAGGCAATGACGTATACTATCCGTACGGAAAAAGAATCTTCCCGTTTCCGCAATGCTACAATGCTTGTACGTGTTCATGAATCGGGCGACTTTTACTCAATTCAGTATTTGCGGAAAAACTTAAGGATATGGGCATCGTTCACGCTTTCCGATAATGTACAGTTTAAATTCTACACAAAGTCTTTCCCGTTTTTCCTCATGTTGACAGAGGAAGAAAAAAATCTGCTTCGTTATCTGATGTATGCGGGCATAGTCGTTATGAATCTTTCCCTTGACGATACGACATCAAAAGAACAATGGAAAGCGTACCACAGAATGCGGAAAGAGTTTCCGAACGCAAACACGTATTATGCAACGGAAAAGGCAAACGACGTCGAACATGACAACGTTTGTGATTGTGCAAATTGTGCGAAATGTGGAGTATGCAATAACGGAACAGGAAGTATTACCGTTGTTGTGATTCATTCCGCAAGCAATGCGGACATGGACAAATACAGGAAAGCAAAAAATGAGCGGGCATAATGCCCGCTCCATATGGAAGAAAGGAAGTGTTACAAATGAGTTTATACGACGTTTGGGCGGACAGAGAAACAGAAAACGCAATTGTAATAACGTTCCGCAATTGGACAGAAATTGTGCTGTATGATTCCCGTAAAACATTGTTCGATATCCCGCTCGAATTGGCAGGATATCCGATTGAAAGCGTAACTGTTGACGACGATTTGACTATCATTGAAATTTGAAAGGAAGTGTAACCAATGAAGTACTACTACAACAACGAAACAGATACCATTGAATCTATCGACGTTATCCGCTCAGACTATTACGAATTGTTCAACGATGAATACGAAACATTCGACGATTATCTTTCCGCTTGCATGACGTACAATAACGGAGTACTTACCGACGTTACCGAAAAACTCCGCTCCGTAAAACGAGAGTTAAACAAAACTCTTTTGCTCGCAAGGGTTTACAGTTACGAAGAATACGAAGAAGAAATTGTCCGCCTACTTGCGGATATGGATATGCTCAGTAAATACGTACGGGAGCGGGAATAATCCCGCTCCGCTCATTATGAAAGGAAGTGTTACAAATGACGTACAGACAGTTATACGACTTCGCCGTCGGTCAAATTGAATGGTACAAAAAACAGATAGACTTCGAAAAAGAACAGATAGAATTCTGTAACAGACAGATTCGACAGTCAAGAAAGGAAGACAGAGAATTACAGAAATTCGCTCTTTCTGACCGTCCGAATGATCCCATGGTGTTGCGGATTTACGGACAGGATTACGTCGGGCACGAAACCCGAAAGTATATTAACGAACGTGCCCGACGTTATCGGGCGATAAAGCACAACAGAAAAATGATTGAACACTTCCGGCGGGAGGCGGAAGAATTCGGAAAACATATCGGATGACATAGGCACACGACAGGCGAAACCCGCTCCGCTCGCCTGTCGCAGCTGTTGCCATCGCAACAGAGAAAGGAAGTAAAACCATGAACACTAAAACCATCACACTTGACGGCGAGCGTATCACCGTTGAACGCTTCGGGCAGGATGATTACTGCATTGCCTTTGATGAAGCGGATTGTTCCGTACGGGGCACAATGCTTGACATTGTCCGCTCCTTTGCCGAATGGCAGTTTTCCGTAATGGCTGAACCTGCTGTATCCTTTGAACATGGCGACCAAACCATATCCAATCCATGGATAGATACATCAGCCCGCTTCCCGTTGACGTCGACACAGGCTTCCGATACCTACGGGCTTGAAAACCTGCTACAGTTTATCATGGATGCCGTCGAATTGCTCCGCCCGAACGATTGAAAGGAAGTGATAGAATGAACCGCTCCTATCCGTATAAGATTACGCTCCGCCTTTATAGCGGGATGCGTGAAACCCATTACATTGAAGCCTCAAATTACAGGGACGCCTTCGACAAGGCACACAGGTTTTCAAACCCGATTGCCATGAGCGGACACGACGGCGTACAGTTTATCGATGTCCTCCGCCTTACCCGCTCCTACTGCTCCGACAACCATATCACATTTGAGTAAAGGAGGGAATACCATGACCGTTAACGACATGCCTATCTCCTGCCCGTTTGTTGTCATCAGTAAAGATGATACTATCCTGCACGTTTTCGACGGTACAGAATCCGGTGACATTGCTCCGGATGTCGCTATCCGCTCCGTTATCAACATCAGCACGAAAGGCAATTACCTTGTGCTGACCGTCGATTAACCCGCTACAGGCGGAGGATACCGCCAGGTCACCCTCCGCCCGCTCCGTTTTTCCCTCTTGTATTACGTCGTCTTTTGTGATATAATAAGAGTAAGCTTAAAGAAAGGAGTCCCCATTATGCAGGCTTTCACTTCCGCTAACACGAGCGTAAACCGTGCGAAGCTTCCCGCCGTCTATGGAAAAGCGAAGCTTTCCCGCACTACACCTTTTGTAGTTGACTTCGGATGCGGAAAATACACCGAGCACATCCGCTCCGCTCTTGACATGCAGAATAAGATCCTGTACCCGTACGACCCGTACAACCAACCCGATGCCGTTAACCTGCACACTCTTGACTTCGTTCGGTGGGCAATGAACAAGCGTATTGAAATTGACCTTGTCTGCTCAAACGTCCTGAATGTGATTGACTCGGAAGGTGAAATCTCCCGTATCTGTCATTACATCGAAGGAGTCACTTCCGCCACAGGCGGGACGGCATTCGTGACCGTCTACGAAGGCGACCGCTCCGGTATCGGTCGTCAAACAGGAAAAGACTCCTATCAGCGGAACGCTCCGCTCCGTGACTATCTCCGGTTCTTCCATAACGCAACTATTCGCAACGGCATGATTATCGTAAAAGGAGGAAACTAACATGGCTATCAAATCGCTCACCGTCAACACTGACCGCTCCGTTACCCTCGTCACCGACACAGGGGACATCCTCTCGATGTCCTCCGCCTTGGCGGGAGTCCTGCGGGAGCAGCTCGCAAAGCATGACGTTCGTGACGCTATCCGCTACGCCTGCGAGGACTTCGACGGCGATAGCATATCCCTCGGCTCGCTCGACATGACGGAAGAAGAATTTTATAGCGAAGTCTTCTCCCGCTTCGAGGAAGAAATAGAATATGGAAACTACCCGACACAGGACGACATCGAGGACGCCGTCCTCGACACTGCGGAAGACTACGGTATCCGCATTGACGATTGAAAGGAGGAACACACATGAAACGCATTGTTCCCACCGACCAGGTCGTCTATGACCACGACTTCCCCTACGACTGGCAGGACTGGGACTACCCGCAGTCCCTCCTCCAGTCCACCCTATACAGTCCCGACGACCCGAACCTCACCGACGACGACCACGTCCTCGTCATGGACTACGACGGGTTCATCGAGTTCTTCCCCGAATGGAATGCCCTGTACCGTGAGGAAGCGGACGAAGACTGGTACAAAGACGACGAAGGTGCAAAGTACCTGCCCTACCACATCGGCAGGACTGTCAGTCCGATAAAGGAGGTGCTGATATGATTCCAGTCCTGTTCATCAACTGCTCCGGTGAGCCGTTCGTCGAAGAGATTATGGCTCACCTCAAGCAGTACGAAACCCGTACCCGCAATACGCTCAAGAGTCTGCTCTCTTGGGCGTTGGGTGAGCGGATCCTTATAGCGGAAACCGGACACGGTCGCCCGCTCGTCCGGTGTTCCGCAGTCATCGACCAGGTCGTCGAAGTCCGTGACCGCAAGACATGGGAGGAATACCTCGAATCCACATGGATTCCGCTCGGAAGTAAGTACGATTGGAAACCCGATACCAAGGTGAAGTACCTGTACCATCTGACGGATGTCCGTCCTGTGGCTGCTCCGTTCCGTCTTCCGCAGTCGTGCCGGAGGCATGGCCGAGTATGGGCAGAATATGAATGGGGGTCTGCATTATGAATACTACATTTGAACAAGTCCGCTCTTTCTTCGATGCCTGTAAAGCTTACTGGATTCGTCAAGGAGATCCCGAACATGTTGCATCATCCAAGGCCTTTTGGTGGGACTGCGTCGAATGTTGGAACTTCGACAATTCATGGAACGATGCAAAGCGTGAATTCGCTTCCATCTTCAACTACCGCCAGGGCGACACCGTTCCCTCCGCCGACATTGTCGAGCGTGGTTGGGGTTGACTGTTACGTTAACTTGTGGTATAATATTGGCATAAGATGAAAGGAGGGTTATCCCTATGGCAAGCAAACTGACGAACATTACCTATGAAAACACAGGTGGTGGTGTGATGTGCTTCTCTGCCCTGTACAATGACAGGTATTGGGTGTTTGGTTCAACATCCGGAACGGCATCTGCATACTCCGTTGACCCTATGTCAGACGAACATTGGGAAGACTTCATGGATTATGAGATTAAAGATGCAACCGAATTCCCTACATGGCGTGAGGTTATCGAAGCACTTCGTGGATCTGATGCATGGGAGTTTTATGGTAGAATGTATGGTGACCCGAACTATGTTGAAAATGAAGCAATATACTTTCAAGAAGACTTGGATAGACCTGTCAACATTGAAATTTAATAAGGAGGTATCACCATGGATACTGTTACTGAAGAAACTCGTTTCGTTGGTCGCTCCGGTTGCGATATCGTCATCCATCGCTATGGTGTTGACGACTACTCTGCATGGATAACGGACGACGTTACCAAAGATGACCATGGTTGTTCCGTTCGTGGTTCGCTCATCGACATCATGGAAGAAATCCGTGACGAACTTCCCGACATCATGTTAAAGGAGGAACAGTAATATGGATAGCATCAGAACATACAGCGTAGGCAGTGGCGAGATTACCCTCACCGCACAGGATGCGGAAGAACTCCGTCGGCTGCTTCAGTTCGAGTACATCGAACATTGTGTCAATGAAGCCATTGACGCAGACCCTTCATTCTTCCGGTTCACATCCGAGCACAACCGTCCTGCTTTTGTCCGCAAGATTGCGGAGCGGTACGGTGACCTGGTTGACATGGAAGGCGGATACTTCGAGTGCCTTGACGAAGATATAACCTACGTCGCATCCCGTGTTGGCGTGACAAATGCAGACGATGCCATCGACGACACTGAATTCAGCGGATTTTGGGAGGAGTGATGCCTATGCTCCGCATTCAACCGAAAGCATACCGTACGCCGTCCGGCTCGGTATACACTCCGTTCCTCCGCCTTGCTGAACGTCCGCACCTGCTCATTGCAGGTGCGACGGGAAGCGGTAAGTCCGTAGCACTGAACGGGATCATCTACTCACTGCTCATCAAAGAGTCCCCGTTCCGGTGTCAGTTCGTCCTGATTGACCCGAAGAAGGTGGAACTGGTTCAGTACCGTTCCCTTCCGCATGTCGCAGGATATGCCTCTGAACATCCGGACATCATCCGCTCGCTTCGGTGGGTCGTGGATGAAACCGACCGCAGGTTCTCCGTCATGCAGAAACAAGGTGTCCGTGAGTTCGACGGCCCGCATCTGTACGTTGTCATCGACGAACTGGCTGACCTTATGGTGTCCATCAAAAAGGAAACGCTCCCGCTCCTTCAGCGGATAGCACAGATTGGACGGGCTGCCAGGGTTCACCTTATCGCTTGCAGTCAGAACATCATGGCACAGACCATCCCGACCGTCCTGCGGTGCAACTTCAGTACCATCCTCGGACTCCGCACATGCAATGCACAACAGTCCCGCTTCCTTATCTCAACGAATGGATGCGAGCTGCTCCCCGACCCCAAAGCTGAAGGCAAAGGCTACGGGTTCATCCGTGACGGGGCAGACCTTCAGAAGATACTCATCTACAAGTATCCCGATGCCGACATCAACGCCGTCATCCGCTACTGGACTTCCTCACAGTGCATCGCAGTCTGATTTATTTCTTGTAAATTACGTCAACTTATGGTATAATATACACGTAAAGAAAAGAAGGAGGTTATCCCCATGACAAAGGCTGAACTGATTGAGCGTATCGTAGACGCAATGATTGACCCGTGGACTGACAACCCCGACGACTATCTTGATTCAACTCCCATCGACATTTACGGAGCGATGGATCTTTACAATCAGATTCGCTTCGATGAAGCCTCGGCAGACCTTGAACCCGACGAGCGGATGCCGGAAGAGGCGACGCCCGCATTGGTGATGGAAGCATATAACTGCCTCATTCGTGCACGGAAGCACGAAGCCAGGGTCGCCCGCCTTGCTGAATTCATTACCGATAACGACTGCGTATGCGAGTACGCAAACTACTACTACCCCACACACGACGACGCCGTGGATATTATTCCGACAGACTTCATCACTGGAACAGATAAGTTCCCGTTTGCCATGCATGGCAACAATACCGCAAGCGTTCTTGACATGCTGTTCATCGGGAAAAACAGTGCCGAAGCAGGAACATTCGACCCGAACCTTGAGTACTGTTGGTTCGATGCTGACAAAATGATTCTGCATAGCACGGACGCTCCGTTCTCCGACGGGACGCTTGACGCAGAGGCATTCGCTGCCTTCGCCCTCGACGACGCAGAAACCCTCGGCTACTTCCTTGACGGTGTGATGGACGACAACGATATCAAATACGTATTCGGATGCACAAAGGAGGAACTCATCAATGAATAATCGTGAAGAAAGAATTTCCGCCCTGGTTGACCGTGCCATGGAAGAACGCACCATGCGACTGCACGAAGTCATCGAACGTGAAAACCTCACCGAGTACGAACTCGGTTATGAAGACATCCTGTATGCTGACGACCTCAACAACG
>Ga0265298_10001322_pt1 | contig 36617 bp, 27 predicted proteins | sample AusTroGonzalo_MG_3_FD_193486 | JGI IMG/M metagenome (GOLD analysis project Ga0265298, IMG submission 193486) | Bovine rumen microbial communities from tropical cattle in Woodstock, Queensland, Australia - Gonzalo_01 | ecosystem: Host-associated > Mammals > Digestive system > Stomach > Rumen ...
TGTCGTACGAGAACGCCGCCGTGACGGTAATGCACTGATTGGTCGGATCGGTGACGTCCGCCGTGGCGACCGGCTTTTCCGGAGCCACTTTGTCGATATTGGTGACTTCGTACTCGGCGATGTCGGAGACGTTACCCGCTTCGTCGGCGGCGCGGAAGTAGACCGTGCCGTTGTCACTCATCACAATGCCGGTCGTGTAGCTCTGCCACGTTTCGCCGTCGAGCGAGTATTCCCGGACCGCCGAATCGTTGCTGAACGCCGCCGTGACGGTGACGTTCCGGTTCGTGGCGGTCGTGATGTCGGCGGCGGCGACCGGCTTGACGGGCGGCTCGGTATCCGCGAGCTTCACCGTCAGTCCCAGTGTCCCATCCGTTACGCCGAGGGCGTAGATGTATTTTTCGGTCGTGAGCTCGCCGCCGACGGTGATCACGCCGAGTTCCGCATCGGTGTCGGTCACGACCGTGATCGACTTGTCGAAGCCCGCCGCGCCGCCCGCGAGGGCGTAGGTCCCCACTGCCTGCGTCTCCGACGTCGTGATCGTGCAATACGCGCCCGCGTCGTCCACGAGCGACCAGTCGTTGATCAGCGCCGCGCCGCCGGGCGAAACGACCGAGATGTCGAAGTCGACGACGCTCTCCACCGCCAGAGACACCTCGCCCCCCTCGGCGATGGTCAGTTCTCCCGTAACCTTGCCGCCCGAGTAGACGAGCATGCTGCCGTTCCTGATCGTCGCCGACTTGGCGACCGTGCCCGAGTGGACCGTCGCCATGCCGGAGGTAAGCTCCAAGCCGCAGAAGGTGTTTTCGGCGAAGGTCACCACTGCCCCGTCGGCGATCTCGACCGCTCCGCCGTTTTCGACGACCTCGGTCGCCGTGCCGCCGCGGGCGACGTGAAGTTCGCCGCAGCTCCCGACCGCGACCTCGTCGGCGCTGCCGCCGCCGTAGACGTAGACGGTTCCCCAGTCGCTCACGGTCGTCGAAGTCGCCGTGCAGCCGCCGTAAACATAAACCTGCCCGTTGTTCTTAACGACCGTGGAACTCGCGACCGCGCCGTCGTCAAGATAGAACTCCGCTCCGTTCTTGACCGTGGTGGATTCGAAAACCGCTCCGGCGGAAAAAACCGGCTCGTCGTCGAACCAGTCCTCATCGGAGATGGGGTAGCGGAAGGTGTTTATGAGCGCTTTGTTCCCGGTCGCCAGCGTGCCGCTGACCGTCGCTCCCTTGGTTACGGTCAGAACGCCGCCGTTGTACACGGTGGTATCGTTTATCGTCGCGCCGCCGAAAACAAAGACAATTGCGTCCCTATAATACGTGCCGTTACCTTGGTGAGAGGTATCTAATCCGCCTGCCAAAACGGTTCCGTTCGCCGTGCCGCCATTGAAGACGTACAGATAGCCGTCTTCGTTCACGGTGGTGGAGTTCGCCGTGCCGCCGTTACGGACGTACATACTGCCGTAGCTGTTCACGGTGGTGGAGTTCGCCGTGCCGCCCGAGGAGACGTACAGCTCGCCCCATTCGTTCACGGAGGTTTGGTTCGCCGTGCCGCCCGAGGAGACGTACAGATAGCGGTCGTTCACGGTGGTCGAGTTCGCCACGCCGCCCGAGGAGACGTACATTTCTTCTCCGACGATGACCACATTGTCCGCAACTACTGCCGAACCGTTTTCGATGGCATCCCAATGCCGGTCATAATTCCAACTGAATCCGCCAAGCCAGCCGCCAGCGGAGATGGTGACATCGTAAGCATTGCCGCCCGGGGAGACGTACAGATCGCCGTAGCTGTTCACCGTAGTGGAGTTCGCCGTGCCGCCCGAGGAGACGTACAGATAGCCGCCTTCGTTCACGGTGGTTTGGTTCGCCGTGCCGCTGTCATAGACGAACAGACGACCGTATCTGTTCACGGTGGTGTAGTTCGCCGTGCCGCCATTGGAGACGTACAGAATGCCGCCGCCCCAATAATTGCCGCTCACGGTGGTGGAGTTCGCCATGCCGCCCGAGGAGACGTACATGGAATCCCAAGATGAAACGATGATACCGTTCGAAACCTGCCCGGAAGAAACCTCGTAGCTCATAGTGTGCAACTCCCTGTGATATTTGTGATTTGCGTAAAATGATGATGTAATATAACATGGCGTCAGGGGAATTGCAAGCAGGGCGAATGAATCATGAATGATGAAAGATGAAATAGAAATGATGAATGATGAGAGATGAAAGATGAAATAGCGCTTCCGCCTTCGCGCCGATGGCGCTACGGCGTGACAAGGGCGCGTACGCGGACCGCCGATAGAAAAACCGCCGTGTTAAACGGATGGAAACGGATTATAACGGAGTATAACGGAGGAAGCGTGGCTGGAACCAGAATACCAGTTGTGGTGGGTGAAGGTCTGCAAACGCCGGTTTGCCCGTGCAAAAAAACGCCAAGTGGTACCCCCGTCGTTTCTATGCCCGCATACGGTTGTAGCGAGCGGGTCGCCCGCGAGCGCGCAGGGGGCGAGCGAGGCTTGCTTTTTGCCGGTCAAAAAGCAAGCCGAGTGCACCCGAGCATTAAGGTCGCGAGCTAAACGGTCGCCGCAACTTTGCGGTGACCGTTTGGCGCAGACCGCCGTAATTCAAAGGATCGTCTGCAAACATGCTTGAATCGTTGCGGAAGCAAAGGGGCTCGGGGGAAAGTTTTCCCCCGAAGGTGCGCGCAGCGCACCCGGGGGTGCGGGGCGTGGCGCGGCGGATGCCGCGCCGGAGAGCCCTGCATTTAAACGCCACACACGAACCGATACGTGGGCAACGCTGGCGCGCACGCGAACCGCCGACAGAAAAACTGTTGCGGCAAAACGGATTGAAACGGAGTATAACGGAGGTGCGTGGACGGGACATCGTATGCTCCTTCAGCAAAGCCGCGTTGGACGCAGAAGCCCGGCTTCGCCATAAAAGGTGAAGCCGGGCAGGTGCAGGGCGAGCCCTGCCGCGGGAGTTTGAGGGCTGCGGAAGCCCTCAAAAAAAACGGCGGCAAAAAACGCCCCGGATGCCGCTGTCGCGATATCCGGGGTGTGGTTTTGACGAAATCGGTTCAGGTGATTACTTTGTGGCTTTGGGGGCTAGGGCTTTTACCTGCTCCAGATAGTCTGGGGCATAGCCGACGATGCGTCCGAGCTCCTTGCCGTCGGGGGAAAGGATGATGGTGGTCGGGAAGCCTCTGACGCCGAATTTCTTGGCGAGCTCGTTGTTTTGTTTCGAGAGCTCTTCCGGGAGTTTCGTCTGGTCCGGGAAGTCGGCGTAGAGGAGGATCAGATTATCCTTGGCAAAATTTTTGAATTCGCTTTTGTCCAGCGCGTTCTTCTTGAGCTTCACGCAGTAGGGGCACCAGTCCGATCCGGTGAGCAACAGCAGCACCGGCAGTTGTTTTTCCTTCGCCGTCTCGAATGCGGCTTTGCCGTCATCGAGCCACCCTGCGGGGGTGGTCGATCCCGACGCGCCGAAGAGCGCCGCGCAGCAGAATACTACCAGGATACCAAGCAGCCATTTTTTCATTTTCCACATCCTTTTCGTTGTTGGACACGTCGGCGTATCCGCCGTTGATATTCTAATGCCGCGCCGGGGGTTTTTCAATCCCCGACGCCGGAAAATCCCCCGGAATTTCACACGTCACAATGGTCGGAAGCATTTCGAGGTTCACTTGTCGAATACGCGGATGGTCCGCCCGTCTATACGATACCCGAGCCCGGTACGGGCGCAGATCCGGTGAATGATCTCGTCCAGCGGGGCATTGGTCAAATTCAGCGTCACTCTGCGCGTCCGCCGATCCGTCATGTCGAAGCGGATTTCGACACCTTTGTATTCGGGGTCGTAATCCTTGCTGCGTTGTTCCAGTTGCCGCAACGCGGAGCCGACGTCGGTGTCGCTGAATGACAGCCGGGGAAAAACGATTTGCGCCAATGGGTTGCGGCGGTTGATGCGACCGTCGCCGCGTGGCGGGGTGTCGTTTTCTGGTTTTCTGACGTCGTTGCGTGGCGTCGTGTTGTTTTCGGGCTTTCTGAAGTCGTTGCGTGGCGGGGTGTCGTTTTCTGGCTTTCTGAAGTCGTTGCGTGGCGGCGTGTCGTTTTCTGGCTTTCTGAAGTCGTTGCGTGGCGGCGGGTTATTTTCGGGCTTTCTGAAGTCTCCGCGCGCACCGCCGCGCGGTCTGGATTTGACGATTTCGCGCACTCTTTTCAGGTAATCATCGGGATTGCGGGGACAGCCGCGTATGCTGCCCAGCTCCTCTTCGTCCGGGGTGATGATGACGGTGCACGGAACGCCGCCGCTGGAGCCCGCGAGTTTCTTTCTCAGCATCCGGTTTTGCTCCAGCAGCTCCTGCGGCAACCGAGTCCGCTTGGGGTTGTCGGCGTAGACGAGGATCAGGTGTTTGGAGGCGAAAGATTTGAAATTGATTTTGTCCAGTGCGTTTTTGCGCAGCTTGACGCAGAAGCCGCACCAGTCGGAGCCGGTGAAGAGCACCAGTATCGGCCGATCCTGTTCTTTTGCTTTCCTCAGAGCAGCGTCATAGTCGTCGTACCAGCCGTGCGGGGTGGTCTTGCCGCGCGCGGCGAAGAGCGTCATGCAGCAGCACAGCGCCAGTGTTCCAAGAACGAGCTTTTTCATCGGTCCTCCCTTTTCACGTCGATTATCGCCACTCCACTGGAATGTTTGCCTTCACTTAACATATAGCGGTGCGACACCGCATTTCTTACCGCGATTCGCTCCGGAACGGCAAAAAAAGCGAAAATTTTGCCGAACGGCGCTTTCGTTGCGGCATCACTGCGCCGACATGAAGCCGACCGCCTTGAGAAAATCCGACGCGAGCTGCGGCCATGTCCGCAGTTCCGGATACTTGTCGTTGCGGTTGCCCAGCCCCTGACCGTGTTCGCCGTGCGGGTAGATGTGAAGCGCGGCGGTGTTGCCGTGCTTCCACATCGCCTCGGCAAAGTCGATGGAGTTGTGCACGTCCACGATCTGATCGGTCGCGGTGTGCCACAAAAACGCGGGCGGGGTGTCGTCGGTGACGCGCGTATCGAGGTCGAGCGGCTTGAGCTGTTCCGCAGTTGGAGAGTCGGTGCCGAGGAGCCGTTTCCCGCTCCCGGCGTGCCCGTGCGAGAGAAAGATCACGGGGTAGCAGAGAATAAGCGCGTCGGCGCGGGCGGTCTCCGCGTCGGCGGCATCTCCGGCGTCGGCGTCGACCTCGTTCCAGAGCGTCCCGCAGCATGCCGCAAGGTGTCCCCCCGCCGAAAAGCCGAGCACCGCCAGCTGGCGTTTGTCGATGCCCCACTCGTCGGCGCGGCTGCGGATCAGCTTCAGCGCGCGCAGCGCGTCCTGCTGCGGGGCAGGGTAGAAGCTCGGGGCGACACGGTACTCCAAGGTGGCGGCGTGCCAGCCGAGTTCGTTGAACTTCTGCGCCACGGGGACACCTTCGTATGGGGCGCGGTTGTGGTATCCGCCCCCCGGCAGGACCAGCACCAGCCCGGAGGGGCGGGTGCGCGGATGGTCGAGCAGCGACATTTCGAGAAACGGTTGAAAATCGCCCGCGACCGCGTGCGGCCACAGCATGATGTTTTCGTGCATGATCGAAAAAACTCCGGATGATATTTGCAAAAATGCGGCAAAGCGCCTCTGCCGTTGCGGATAATATAGCCTTCGGCGGTGGAAAATCAACCGTCCGGGTGTTATATTAACCGGCAAAATCAGCAAGTTCAAAAATTAAGGAATTTTCGCCATCATGCCGGAACCGGAAAAACTCAACGATTTCATCCGTGACATCGTCGACGCCGACATCGCCGCCGGTCGCGACCCCAAATCCATCGTCACCCGCTTCCCGCCGGAGCCCAACGGCTATCTGCACATCGGCCACGCCAAGGCGTTCTGCCTCGACTTCGGCATCGCCGAGGAGAACGGCGGACGCTGCAATCTGCGCTTCGACGACACCAATCCGGCGAAGGAGGATACCGAGTACGTCGATTCGATCATCGCCGACGTGCGCTGGATGGGCTTCGAGCCGGCGGGGATATTCTACGCGAGCGACTACTTCGACCGCATGTACGAGTGTGCCGAAACGCTGATCAAAAAAGGTCTCGCCTACGTCTGCGACCTCTCGCCCGAGGCGTGGAAGGAGTACCAGGGCACTTTGACGACTCCGGGACGCGAGTCCCCGGGGCGGGCGCGCTCGGTCGAGGAGAATCTGGACCTCTTCCACCGCATGCGCGACGGCGAGTTCGCGGACGGCGCGATGGTGCTGCGCGCGCGCATCGACATGGCGTCGCCGAACATCAACATGCGCGACCCGGTGATCTACCGCATCCGCCGCATCGACCACTTCCGCCACGGTAACAAGTGGTGCGTCTATCCGATGTACGACTTCGCGCATCCCTTGGAGGACGCGTTCGAAGGGGTGGTCTATTCGCTCTGCACGCTGGAGTTCGAGATCCACCGCCCGCTCTACGACTGGGTGCTGAAGTCGCTGGATTTCCCGGATCCGCCGCGCCAGATCGAGTTTTCGCGGCTCAATCTGACCAACACCGTGATGAGCAAGCGCAAACTGCTCCAGCTGGTCAAGGAGCATTATGTCTCCGGGTGGGACGATCCGCGAATGCCGACTATCTGCGGGCTGCGCCGGCGCGGCGTTCCGGCGGCGGCGATCCGCCGCTTCTGCCGCATGGTCGGCGTCACCAAGTTCGACGGCATCACCGACATGGCGCTTCTGGAGCACTGCATCCGCGAGGAGCTGAACGTTTCGGCACCGCGCTTCATGGCGGTGCAGAACCCGCTCAAAGTCACGATCGTCAACTACCCCGCCGGCGGCGTGGAACCGCTGGAGGCGCGCAACAACCCCGAGGATCCCGCCGCCGGAAGCCGCCGGCTGGAGTTCGGTCCCGAGCTGTGGATCGAAAAGAGCGATTTCATGGTCGAGCCGGTCAAGGGGTACTTCCGCCTCGCCCCGGAGCGTGAGGTGCGGCTGCGCTACGGCTACTACATCAAGTGCGTCGACTTCGTGCGCGACGCCTCCGGCGAGGTCGTCGAGGTCAAGTGCACCTACGACCCGGAGAGTCGGGGCGGGACCACGCCGGACGGGCGCAAGGTCAAGGGGACGATCCACTGGGTCGCCGCCGCGTCGGCGGTCCCGGTCGAGCTGCGGCTCTTCGACCGCCTCTTCAGCGTCGAACAGCCCGGCGCCGACGGCGCGGATTTCCTGACCCAGCTGAACCCCGAGTCGATGACCGTCGCGGCGGGATTCGTCGAACCGGCGGCGGCGGAGCTGCCCCCCGGCAGCGTGATACAGTTCGAGCGCCTCGGCTACTATGCGAAGGACGCCGACTCGCAGCCCGGCGCCCCCGTGTTCAACCGGACGGTCACGCTCAAGGATTCGTGGAGCAAAAAGAATGCCTGAGTTTTTACCTGCATAACAGGGAGGTGCGGCGATGAAGATATGGGATGAACGCAAGACCGGTTTCATCGGTCGTTTCATGCAGGTGCTGTGGATCAGCGCCCGCCGTTACAGCGCGGACGAACACGGTCAGCGGGCGGTGGCGCTGACTTACTACACGCTCTTCGCCATCGTGCCGGTGGCGGCGCTGCTCTTCGGCATCGCCAAGGGCTTCGACCTCGACGAGCGGCTGCGCTCCGTGCTGACCGAACGGCTGAGCCAGCATCAAGATCTTCTGGAGTACGTCTACCAGTTCGCCGATACGACGCTCAAACAGGCGAAGGGCGGCATCGTGGCGGGCGTCGGCGTGATCGCACTGCTCTGCACGGTGATGGGGCTGGCGACCAACATCGAAAAGGCGTTCAACGCGGTTTGGGGACTGCCGCCCCGCCGGAATATCCTGCGCCGCTTCAGCGACTGTCTGTCGTGCATGTTGTTGATACCGGTGATGCTGGTGGTCATCAGCAGCGCCGGTATGTTGATGCGGAGCTTTGTTTACCGACTGGTCGACAGTTGCACCGATGACAGACTTTCCGTATTCGGGCATCTGCTGCTGGCGCTCTCCGGCGTGACGCCGCTGCTGCTGGCGGTGCTGATATTCTTCATCATCTACCGTCTGTCGCCGAACACGCGGGTGCGGCTCTTGCCCGCGCTGCTCGCGGGGGCGGTCGCTGGCATCTGCTATCAGGCGCTTCAGGATTCATTTGTGCTTTTGCAGGGATCGATCTACCGCTACAACCGGATCTACGGCAGTTTTGCCGCTCTGCCGCTGTTCCTGATGTGGGTGCGCTGGTCGTGGGAGATCGCGCTCTTCGGGGCGGAGGTGGGTTTTGTCGCGCAGAATCTGGACACCGGCATGTTCGACCGCGACGAGGCGTCCGGCAGACCGAGTCACCGCCTGCGGCGTTTCTGGCAGCTGGCGGTGGCGCAGAAGATCTACTCCGCCTTCGCCTCCGGCGCCGGAGTTTCGACCTTCGATCAGCTTAACGACCTCCTGGATATGCCGACGGTGCGTTTGGAACGCGAGCTGGCGGTGTTGACGGAAGCGGGCGTGATCTGCCGCACCGAGACCGCGGACGGCGAGGCTGCCTACGCCCCCTGCCTGCCGGAGAGTCTGACGATCGCCGAATGCGTGAAGCGTCTGGACGCTTCCGGCGACGACGGGATGAATCCAAGCCTTCGGGAGTCCGAGAAAGAGCTGTTCGAGGCTTCGGCGCGGCTGCTCGACGCCGCGCTGAACAGTCCGGACAACCTTCGTCTGGCGACCCTCGATGCCGGGAATTGACCTTTAGCATGCAATAAAAAACGGGCGCCGGCGTTTTTTGCGCGGCGCCCGTTTTTTTGTGGATGGTTTTACTTTTTGCAGAGCGGGACGAGGTCGATCACGTCGCACCACTCGGCGTCGGGATCCTCGCTGATGAAGCGGATTTTCTGCTCCAACTGGTCCCACAGACCTTCGCAGTCCATCATTTCGTAGCTGTGTCCCCAGAAGTAGAAGACGCCGCCCTGTTCCTTGACCCGCATGTATTTTTCGCGGAACTTGTTGTCCGCGAAGTGGCAGTTGGGATCGAGCGTCACCGTTTCCCGGCAGGCGGACACATCGTCGACGGCTTTGGTGGTGCGGCCGTAGGCGAAACCCGCCTCCTTGAGCAGTTTCACCGTTCCGGGAGTGCTGATCCCGCAGGGCCAGGCGAAACCGGGACAGCTCGTCTCGAAGATGTCTTCCAGCAGTTTGCGCGCCTTGACGGCGGCTTCGGCGAATTTCTCGTCCGACACCCGGTCGGCGACTTCGTGCTTCCAGCAGTGCGAAGCGACTTTGAACCCTTTGTAAACGTGCTTCCAATCCTTGACGGCGATCTTGCCGGCGTCGAAGCCGCGGTATCCCCAGTGCTTTGGCGGTTCGCTGAAGCGCCCCCAGCTGGTGCCGCGGGTCTCCTCCGGAGCGTTGCCGGGGTTGAGGTTGAAGGTCGCTTTGGCTCCGTATTCGCGGAGTATTCCGATGAGGCGTATGTCGGTGTAGACGCCGTCATCCCAGCATTGAGCTACTTTGAATTTCATGTATCACCTCGGATTCATGGTGTTGGTATCGGATTACGACAGCGACAGCATCACCGCCGCGCCGACGATCAGCGCTCCGGCGAGAATGGCGATGGCGAGCGGCAGAGTTTCGCGCAGCGCCGCTCCGAAGGATTGGTGTCCCGCCTCGGCGCCGGGAGTGCTGGCGACCCGACCGGGCGAAGCGTTGAAAAAAGCCTGAGCCCGCCCGCTGGCGGTGAAACAACGGTAACGGATCTCCTCGATGCGGCGGATCGCCGAGTCGGCGGCGGGATCGATCTCTTCAAGTTCGTTTGCGGCGTCGGTCAGAAATTTCCGGAAACGCGACAGCTCTTCCTGCGAAACGGCGAGCTGTTCCAATTCTGCCTCGGTTGCGGCGGTGTCGTGACCGATCCGGTCGCGCAGTTCCCGGTGCATCCGTTCCGCTTCGCTGCGTTCGGCAGTCGCACGCCGCACCGCGAGTTTTTCCGGTACGGGCGGGGGTTGTGGGACCCCGGCATCGTCGCTGTCCGGCGCATTTTTGAGCTCGTGGTTGATTTGGAGGCGCTTGCCGAGGTTCACGAGATTGTCGCTGACGAAGCCCTCGCGAGTAGTGATCCGATTGCCCATTTTTAGCCCCGATCCGTGTGTTTGTTTACGCCGGCGCTTTGGCGTGATTCGATCCGCAGTCGCCTCTTGTCGGCATCAGTAACGCAACAGCATCGCGCCCCAGGTGAGCCCGCTGCCGAAGGCGGTGAGCAGCACTAGGTCGCCGCGCTTGAGCCTGCCCGAGCGCACCGCGTCGTCGAAGGCGATGCCGATCGAGGCGGCGGAGGTGTTGCCGTAACGGTTCACGTTGTCGAAGACCCGGTCGGGCGGCACGGTCAGCCGCTGGGCGACCGCCTGAATGATGCGGCGGTTTGCCTGATGCGGTATCACCAGCGCCACGTCTTCGGGCGAGCATCCGGCGGTCGTCAACACCTGATTGCTGGATTCCACCATCGCCTTGATCGCGAGTTTGAAGGTTTCGCGACCTTCCATTTTGATGTAGTGCATACGCTTTTCGACCGTTTCCAGCGAAGCGGGGTTGCGGCTGCCGCCGGCGGGCAGCATCAGAGTGTCCGAGTAACTGCCGTCCGACCCCAGACAGCTGACCGGCAGATCGTCCTCGCCCGAGTCGCGGTTTTCAAGCACGAACGCACCGGAGCCGTCGCCGAAGAGCACGCAGGTGTTGCGGTCGCTCCAGTCGACGATGCCGGAAAGTTTTTCCGCGCCGCAGACGAGGATGTAACGGTATTTCTTGTTCGCCCGCATCAGCGAGGTGGCGTTTTCGAGCGCGTAGAGCAGCCCCGAACACGCCGAGCAGAGGTCGTAGCAGAAGATGTGACCGCACCCCAGCGCGCGCTGCAACAGACAGGCGGTGTTGGGGAAAGTGTAGTCGGCGGTCGAAGTGGCGACGATGATCGCGGAGAGATCGGCTCCGGTGATCCCGGCGGCGGCGAGGGCGCGTTCGGCGGCGATTTTCGCCATGTCGCTGGTACTCTGATCGCGGGCGGCGAGGTGGCGTTCTTCGATACCGGTACGGACTCGTATCCATTCGTCCGAGGTGTCAACGAGTTTTTCCAGATCCGCGTTGGTCAGTATCCGCTCCGGCAGATACGAGCCGGTTCCTGCGATGTATATGCTCATTGAGCATCCTTTCCTTCATGGAAGACCCCGTGGACCAGTCCGCATGCGTTGATCCTGTCCACGATCTTGTCGTTCAAACCGAACTCCACACATTCTCCGGCGATGCGGATGGCGTTGCGGACCGCCAGCGGCGTCGAACCGCCGTGTCCGATGATGCAGATCCCGTTCACGCCGAGCAGCGGCGCGCCGCCGATGACTTCGCTGGATCCCTGCGCCTTAAGCTCGACGAACGCCTTCTGGGCGAGCAGCGCGCCGACCACGCGCAAGGCGTTTTTGGTCAGCATTTGCTTAAGCCAGAAGACCATGGCGTGCGCGAGCCCCTCCGCCCCCTTCAAAAAGACGTTGCCGACGAACCCGTCGCAGATCACCACGTCGACGCCGCCTTCGAAGGCGGTATCCGCCTCGACGTTGCCGATGAAGTTGATCGGCAGCTTTTCCAGCTGGTGGAAAGCGGCTTTGGTGAGGTCGTTGCCCTTGATGTCCTCGCCGCCGACGCTCATCAGCCCGACGGTCGGACGCTCTTTGTGGAAGACGTACTGGGCGTAAAGTTCACCCATGATCGCGAATTGCGCCAGATTCAGCACCGTGCTGTCGGGGTTCGCACCCGCGTCCATCAGCAGGAAGCGGCTGCGTTGGTTGGGCATGCTCGCCACGAGTCCCGGGCGGTCGATCCCCGGCAGGGTGCGGACCAATACCTTGGTTGCCGCGACCGTCGCCCCGGTGTGACCGGGGGTGACCATGGCGTCGGCTTCCTTGGATTTGAGCAGCTTGGCGCAGACGGTGATCGTCGAATCCTTTTTGGCGCGCAGCGCGACAGTTGCCGATTCCGACATTTCGCAGACGCTGCCGGCGTTGACGAGATGGATGCGCGGATCGCCTGCGATCCCGTATTTTTCCAAATAAAACCCCACCTTTTCCAAGTCGCCGACCAAGGCGTACTCGTAGGTGGGGAAATCCGACAACGCGGAAACCAGCCCTTCGATGACCGCGCCGGGAGCGAAGTCGCCCCCCATGGCATCAACGGCTATCCGCATTCGTTCGCTCCGTTTGCGGTGTGCTTACTTGCTCTCGGTCGCAAGAACCTGCTTGCCGTCGTAATAGCCGCAGGCAGTGCAGACCCGGTGGGGCGCCACCGGAGCGGAGCAGTTGGGGCAATAGGTCGCCTGGACGCCCTCGTAACGGTTGGCGGCCTTGCGCTGACGACGCTGCGCACGGGAGGTTTTTCTTTTCGGAACTGCCATTTTCGATTCTCCTTATGTTAAACGAATGCTTTTAACTTGTTTCCTGTCGCATCTCTGAAAAGACGGTAAATCCGTCGAATCACCAATGACAACTCGATAATATATCACAATTTCCGTTTTTTTCAATTGCCGTGGAGCGAATAACCGGTGATTTTCCCCGCTTTGCCCGAAGCGAGGCGGTTTTTTCATCCGCGCGCCGCCGTTTCCGAAATAGAACCTGATCAAATGCGATTCGAGGGTTGCAAAAAGCCGATTGTGGCTGTAATTTATCTTTATGTCAAAAATATTCCGCAGTTCCGGGGGAGGGAAAGATCGCCCGGACCGGGGACGGGGATGTAAGCGTAAGTGCTTTTTTCGGGTTTATGAGGGTGATGCAGTTGGCGGTCGGCGGTTTCGACCATAATTTTTCCTACCTCGTTGCGGACCCCGACGGCGAGGCGGTGCTGATCGATCCGACGGGAGATCTTGAGGTGCTGCGTTTCGCGTGGCTCAACGCGCGCCCGCGGGTACGGTACATTCTTGTAACTCACGGTCACGGGGACCATGTGGAGCGTCTGGCGGAGGCTCGGGAGGCTTTCCCGGACGCCGAGGTCTGCGGTCATCCCGGAAACCGCTATGTTACGCGCAAGCTTGCGGACGGCGAAGTGCTCGCCGTCGGTTCCGGCAGTATCGAAACGCTCTACACGCCGGGGCATTCGCGGGATTCGGCGTGTTTTCTCGCGGACGGCGAGGCGCTTTTCACCGGCGATACGCTCTTCATGGATTACGTCGGTTTTGCGCGAAAACCGGAAACGCTGTACTCGTCGTTGCGGCGGATAGCCAAGCTCGACGGCGGTATTACGATCTATCCCGGGCACGATTACGGAAACGTGCCGCACCGCTCGCTGGCGGAGGAAAAGCGGGTGAACCGCTTTCTGAACTGCCCGACTTCGGATGAATTCAAAAACCAACTCAAGGATATGGATTAAAGTGAACATCGCCAATCTGATCGCCGCCTTCGATTACATCAGCACGAACGCCCGTACCACCGCCGCAATGCAGAAATATCTGCTGATCTTCGCCGCCGGCATTCTCGCCGTGGCGGTGTTGTATCTGCTGCTGTCGCCGCGGGCGATGCTGAAGTTCATCGCCTGGATATTCCGCCACACCTTTCTGCGGACCAGAATCTACGGTGCGGAGAACATCCCCAGCTCCGGACCGGTGCTGCTGGTTTCCAACCATGTGTCGATACTCGATCTCCTGATGCTCCAGAGCATCTGTCACAACCGGGTGCGCTTCATGGCGCGCGCCGAACTGGTGGACTTTCTGCCGAGCCGCTTCATTTTCTGGTACCTCGGCGTGATACGCGTACCGAATGCCAAACACCCCAAGGAGATGCAGGCGTTTTTCGACAGCGTGAAGGTCCGGCTGAAGCGCGGCGAGACGATGTGCCTCTTCCCCGAAGGTGAAATTTCGGGCAACGGAAATCTGATGCGTTTCCGCTCCGGCGTCGAGCAGCTGATGCCGGAAAACGTTGAAGTGTCGGTGCTGCCGGTGCGGATCGGCATGCTCCACGGGCGGATGATCGCGTATCAGGGCAACAAGCTCCATTTGAACTGGCCGAAACATCTGCCCATCAATTACAGCATCACCGTCGGCGAACCGGTGGTGCCGACGCTGACTCCGTTCCAGCTGCGTCAGAAGATCTCCGAACTCGGCGCCATCACCGAGCGGCTGCCTCAGCCGGGAGAGCTGCCGTTCCACACCTCGTTCGTGCTGCGGGCGAAACGCCATCCCTTCCGCGCGAGTTTCTATGACGCCGCGACCGGAGCGAAGATGACCAATTTCAAACTGCTCGTCGGCGCGATGCTGCTGTCGCGCAAGATACTGCGGCTCGACCGCGGCGAAAACGGCTACGTCGGCGTATTGATGCCCAACTGCAACGCCGCAGCGGCGACTTTGATGGCGGTGCTCTTCGCCGACCGTACGCCCGCCGTCATCAACTACAGCGCGGGCGCGCAGGTGGCGCTGGATTCCGCCCGCCGCGCCGGGGTCAAGACCATCTTCACCAGTCGCAAGTTCCTCGAAAAGCTCAAGTGGGAACCCACGCTGGAGATGGTGTTTCTGGAGGACGTCGCCACGATCATCACCCGCCCGCAGAAGTTCATGGCGATCCTCGCCGCGCTCTTTGTCCCCGGCAAGGTGCTGGTCCGCAATCTCATGCCGATGAGCTGCTACAATCTGCACCATCAGGCGGTGCTGCTCTTTTCGAGCGGTTCGACCGGCGTCCCCAAGGCGGTGATGATCACCAACCGCAACATCAACTGCGACTTGTGGGCGTTTTTGCGGATGATCCCGCTGTATTCGAGCGACAAGTTCGCGGGCAATCTGCCGCTCTTCCACGCCTTCGGCTTCACGCTGCTCTTCGGTCTGCCCGCCCAGATCGGCATGCCGGTCTGCTATGTGCTCAACCCGTTGAACGCCGCCGAGATCGTCAAGTCGATCAAGGATTTCAAGATCACGCTGCTCACCGCGACGCCGACCTTCATGCAGAGGTATCTGCACAAGATCACCGGCGACGAGTTTGATTCGCTGCGGTTGATCGTGACGGGCGGTGAAAAACTCCGTCCGGAGCTGGTCGAAAAATTCCGCGCCGTGACCGGCAAGGAGATCACCGAAGGGTACGGCTGCACCGAATTGTCGCCGATCGTCACCGTGAACTTCAGCAACTCGATCTACGAAATGTGCACCAAAACCGGCAAGCCGGGCAGCATCGGCTGCGCCTTGCCGGGCATCCATGTCCGCATCGTCGATCCCGAAACCGGCGTCGAACTCGGACCCGACGAACCCGGAAGAATGCAGGTTTGCGGCGGCACGGTCATGAAAGGCTACCTCAACGCGCCGGAGCAGACCGCGCGCGTGATTCAGAACGGTTACTACGACACCGGGGACATCGCGAAGCTCGACCGCGACGGTTACGTCTACATCACCGGGCGCTCGTCGCGCTTCAGCAAGATCGGCGGCGAGATGGTCCCGCACGAGGCGATCGAGGACGCGATCACCAAGATGCGCAACAGCGAGATCGCCGAGGTCGCCGTCACCGGCAAGAGCGACCCCAAACGCGGCGAAAGACTGCTGGTCTTCTACACTCCGGAGGATCTCGATCCCGCCGCGGTCATCGAGGAACTGCGCAAGACGCTGCCGAATCTGTGGGTGCCGAAGGCGGACGACTTCATCAAGGTGCCGGAACTGCCGCTTTTGGGCAGCGGCAAGCTCGACATGCGCAAGCTCAACGCGATGGCGGCGGAGCTGAAGGACTGACCGTCACTTCGCCGTGGCGGCGGAGACTTTTTCGCGGACCTTGCGTTCCAGCAGCGCGGCGAATGCCGGTACCAGTTTTTCCTCGACGGCGACGGTTTTGCGACCGAGCGGCGAGAGGTAAAAGGCGGTGAGTTCGCGCAGTTCCGCTTCGGTGTACTCCCGCGCGTACATGTCGACAAGTTCGTCCTTGAGCGCGTCGAATCCGAAGGTGCCGTAATAGAAATTTTCCAGTTCGGCGCGGTGTTCGGCGTACTCCGGCGCGGCAGCGAGCTGGCGCTCCAGCATGGCGCGGCAGTTGCGTTCCAGAATTTGCGGCGTGCCCTTGGCTTGGAGAAATTCCAGCGCCGCCGCGCGGTGGGTCTCCGCCGGTTCGGTCGAGTAAACGACCGCCGCAACCAGAGCCAGCAGCACCACTGAAAAAAATTTACGCATTTCGCATCCCTCCGCTCATCTTCCCGCCAGTGCGAAGACCGCGCTGCCGCGCGCAAAGTCGATCCGGGCGAGTTTCAGATAGATGTAGTCGCCGGGTTTGTAGCTGCCGGTCCCATGCTCCACGACGGCGCGGCGACCGTGGCGGAAGGCTCCGCCGCGCAGCTGCTCCATCGGCACGAAGCCGTACAGCCCGAGTTCGCCGATGTCGACCTGCAGTCCGGCGTTGAGCACCTTGACGATCACGGCTTCGTACATGTTGGCGGCGCCGGATTCGAGCTGTTCCTCCAGATAGCGCAGTTTCATCCGGTCGTTGGCGGCGTAGTAGGCGTTGTCGCCGCGCTCCTCCTGCTCCGAGAGCAGCGCGGCGGCGCGCTCCAGCGAGTTCGCCGAGCGGGTGCGCTTGTGCGTGTCGAAGTTCCAGAGCTGCTGATGCACCAGCAGATCGGAGTAGCGCCGGATCGGACTCGTGAAGTGGCAGTAGCGCACTTTGCCGAGCGCGAAGTGCAGCTGTGCCTGCGCGGCGTAGGAGGCACGGGGCAGGGCGCGGAGCAGGTGGTTCAGTATCACCGGGCGGCGCGGATCGTCGGGCAAGCCGGCGATGAATTTGTTGCACCCCTTGCGGTCGGCGATGTTGCCGGGGTAGAGGTGGAACGCCTCGTCCATGAGCTCGGAAAATTCGAGCGTCTTGTCGGGCGCGGGTTCGGGGTGGACGCGGAATATCCCCGCGATGCCGGAGTTCACGAGTTCGTCGCCGACGGCGCTGTTGGCGGCGAGCATGAATTCCTCGACCAGATTGTCCGCCTCGCGCGAAAATTTGCGCACCAGCCCCTCGATTTGGTTGGTCGCTTCGTCGCAGAGCACGCGAATTTCGGGGATGGGGAGCTCGATGAATTCTTCCTGCTCCATCCGGCGGCGGCGCATCGCCTGGGAGAGCGCCAGGAGATCGCGGATCGCGTCGCGCTCGGCGGCGCTCCACTCGCTCGGGGCTTCGCCGGTGTCGTGGAACTTCTGCACGGTGTCGTAGTCGAGCCGCCGCGAGATCGTGATTATGGTGTGTTCGCGGCGGGTCTTGAGGATCTCCCCCGTCTTCGCGTCGACGGTCATGAAGTGCGAGTGCGCGAGACCCGGTCGACCTGCCTTGAGACTGATCTTCGCCGTGAGCGACGGCGGCAGCATCGGCAGCGTCCGCCCGGGCAGATAGCAGCTGAAACCCCGCTTCGCCGCCGCCTCGTCGAAGTGCGACCGGGGCTCGATGTACGCCGCCACGTCGGAGATGTGGATGCCCACCTCGAAGGTGCCCTCGTTTTCTCCCGGAGTTATCGACAGCGCGTCGTCGAAGTCCTTGGCGTCGGTCGGGTCGATGGTCAGAACGGTGAGATTTTGGTATTCCCGGCGCGGGATTTCGCGCGGGACGATCGCGAGAGCGGCTTCGTCGTCGGCTTCGCCGTAGCGCGGCGGCAGCTCGAACTCCGCCATCACGGCGTCCAGATCGGCGGCGATCTCGCCCGCGCGCCCCAGCACCTGCCGGACCGTGCCGTGCGGTTCGCCCGCGTCGGTCTTGAGGCTCAGCCGCACCCAGTCGCCGACCTTCGCGCCTTTGCGGAAACCGCGCATAACTACGCTTTCGGGCAGCCGGGGATTGAGCGGACGCACCACGCCGCCGGGGAGCACTTCGCCCACCAGCGCTTCTCGGGTGCGCTCCAGTATCTCCGCCACGCGCCCCACGGGACCGCGTGCCGAATCCTCGGGGTGACCGGGGCGCGGCGGCAGAATCTCCAGCGCGACCCGGTCCTTGTCCAGCGCGCCGTTCACGAACTTGGCGGGGACGAATATCTCGCCAGCACTGCCGTCCGCGGCGACGGTGTCCAGAAATCCGTAACCGCCGGGGGCGATGCGCAGGATGCCTTCGACGGTTTCGCGGTGCCGGGCTTCGCGTCGCTTTTCGGCGCGTTCGCGCAACCGGCGCAGATGCTTTTTTCGCTCTTTCTTCATCGGGACTTTCTCCTTTTCTCACCACCCGGTAATATAGCACCGTATCTTGAAATTTAAATGGAGAAAAGCCCGGCAACCGTCAAAATATCGCCGACTTGGAGTTTACCCCAGAAGCTGACCGGCATTTCGCTTTATGCGCTCGACGGCTTCGCTGGTTTGCTCGCGGTTGCCGAAGGCGGTGAGGCGGAAGAAGCCTTCGCCGTGGGGACCGAAGCCGCTGCCGGGGGTGCCGACGACTTGGCAGACGTTGAGCAGACGGTCGAAGAAGTCGAACGATTTTACATTTTTTGTTAAACTCCACCAGAGGTACGGGGCGTTCACGCCGCCGTAGACAGTGAATCCGGCGGAGCTCAGACCTTCGCGGATGATGCGGGCGTTTTCCATGTAGTAGCCGATCGTCCGGCGGATCTCCTGCCTGCCGGCTTCGCCGTATACCGCCTCCGCGGCGCGCTGGACGACGTAGTTGACGCCGTTGAACTTGGTGCACTGGCGGCGGTTCCACATCGCGTTGAGCTTGCCGCCGGCGAGCGCCTTCGGTACGACGGTGAAGGCGCAGCGGACGCCGGTGAAACCCGCCGTTTTGGAGAAGCTCTTGAACTCGATCGCGACCTCCTTGGCTCCGGGGAGTTCGTAGATGCTGCCGGGGCAATCCGGCTCGGCGATGTAGGCGCTGTACGCGCTGTCGTAGAGGATCACCGCGCCGGTCTTGCGAGCGTATTCGATCCAGACGGCGAGTTCCTGGCGCGTCAGCGCGGTCCCGGTCGGGTTGTTGGGGCTGCAGAGGTAGATCAGGTCGACCGGCTCCGCCGGCAGCGCGGGCGAGAAGCGATTTTCTTCCGTGGCGGGAAGATAGGTCACGCGCGCGAAGCGCCCGTCCGCGAGCAACTCGCCGGTGCGCCCCGCCATCACGTTGCTGTCGAGGTACACGGGGTAGACCGGGTCGCCGATTGCGAAGCTGCATTCCGGGGAAAAGAGCTCCTGAATGTTGGCGACGTCGCACTTGGATCCGTCGCTGACGAAGATCTCGTCGCGGTCGATCTCGACGCCGCGCGAAGTGTATTCGCCGCGGATGATCGCGTCGCGCAGAAAGTCGTAACCCTGTTCCGGACCGTAGCCGCGGAAGGTCGCCGCATCCGCCATCTCGTCGACGGCGCGGTGCATCGCCGCGACCACCGCCGGAGCCAGCGGACGCGTGACGTCGCCGATGCCGAGCCGGATCACGTCGGCGGCGGGATGTTCCTTCTGGTACGCGGCGATCTTCTTCGCGATCGCGGCGAAGAGATAACTGCCGGGGAGTTTGTCGTAATTCGTGTTGAGCTGGTACATGATATGGGTATCTCCTTCAGATGTTTCCCGTGAAGACCTCTTCGGCGGCGCCGGTCATGAAGACGTGACCGCCCGGGGCATAGGATATTTCGAGTTCACCGCCGTCGAGGATCACCCTGACGCGGTCTTCGCTTCTGCCGGTTTCGATGGCGGCGACCGCGGTGGCGCAGCTCCCCGTGCCGCAGGCGAGCGTCACGCCGCAGCCCCGCTCCCAGACGCGCATCCGGATGGTGCGCCGGTCGAGCAGCTGCGCGAATTCGACGTTGCACTTGGCGGGGAACGCGGAATGACGCTCCAGCACCGGTCCGATCTGAGTCAGGGGAAAGTTTTCCGCGTCGTCGACGAAGATCACCGCGTGGGGATTGCCCATCGATACGGCGAAGGCGTGGAAACTCCTGCCGTTCGCGTCAAGCGTAAGTTCCCGCGCGTCTTTTTCTGGGTCGCCCGCTACCGGAATTTCGCCGCGCTTGAAGCGCGGTGCGCCCATATCCACGCAGACCCGGTCGTCATCCAGCACCTTCGGGCGGACGATGCCGCCCTTGGTATGAAGCTCGAAGCGTCGTATGTCGGGACGAAAATCCCGGTGCAGCAGTTTCGCCGCGCAGCGGGTGGCGTTGCCGCACATCTCGGCTTCGCTGCCGTCGGAGTTGAAGATGCGCATCTCGAAGGCGTTGTCCCCCAAATCCCGCAGTATGACGATACCGTCCGCGCCGATCCCGAAATGGCGGTCGCACCACCGCGGCGCGATCGCCGCGAAATCGGTGCCGTCGCCCTCGCCGGGAGCGATGAAGATGAAGTCGTTGCCGAGTCCGTTCCACTTGTGAAATTTCATTATTGCACCTCGCAAATATTTTTTGCCGTTTTTCCGTTTGTATAAAAAGCAAAAAGCGTGCCAGTCGCCTTAAATGTGATCCGATTGGTCGATTTATTTACATAAAATGTAAATCTTAAAAATTGTATTTTTACGTTTTATGTAATATATTAAGCGTAATTTGAGCTTGACACGACTTGGCACGCTTTTTGCTGGTGTAAAATAAAACAACTAGTCAACCATAACCATAAAAGGATGACAACCATGAGCAACCTGAACCGGATGAGAGCGCTGGATGTGGTGGCGTCGCGCACCGTCGCCAAACCGATGGAGCCCTGCGCGGCGGATATCAGCCGCTACGGCGAGGACGTCTTCAACGAGGAGGCGATGCGCGAGTATCTGCCCAAGGACACCTGCGCCAAGCTGCTGGCGACGATCAACAACGGCGCTCCGCTCGACGCGGAGATCGCAGGCGATGTCGCCCATGCGATGAAGCACTGGGCGATCGAGCGCGGCGCGACGCATTTCACGCATTGGTTCCTGCCGCTCACGGGTTCGACCGCCGAGAAGCACGACGCGTTCCTTGAACCGAAGGGCTGCAAGGCGATCATGGCGTTTTCGGGCAAGAACCTCACCGTCGGCGAGCCGGACGCTTCGAGTTTCCCCTCGGGCGGACTGCGCTCGACCTTCGAGGCGCGCGGGTACACTGCGTGGGATCCGACCAGTCCCGCCTTCATCAAGCGGCACAGCAACGGAGCCACGCTCTGCATCCCGACCGCATTTTGCGCGTACACGGGCGAGGCGCTCGACAAGAAGACTCCGCTTCTGCGGTCGATCCAGGCGTTGAGCGCTTCGACCAAACGGCTGATGAAGTGCTTCGGTCTGCCGGACGAAAAGGTGCAGGTCACGCTGGGACCGGAGCAGGAGTACTTCCTGATCGACCGGCACTTCTATCTGCAGCGCCCCGATTTGCTGCAGACGGGACGCACGGTCTTCGGCGCGCCGCCGCCGAAGCACCAGCAGCTTGAGGACCACTACTTCGGCGCGATCCGCATGCGCGTACTGAATTTCATGACCGAGGTCGAGCAGGAGCTGTGGAGACTCGGCATTCCCGCCAAGACCCGCCACAACGAGGTCGCGCCCGCGCAGTTCGAGCTGGCGCCGATGTTCGAGGAGCTGAACCTCGCCTGTGACCACAACATGCTCGTGATGGAGGTGCTGCGGCAGGCGGCCGAGCGTAACGGTCTCGTGTGTCTGCTCCATGAAAAGCCCTTTGCCGGGGTCAACGGTTCGGGCAAGCACAACAACTGGTCGATCTGCTACGGCGACCGCAATCTGCTCAATCCGGGCAACGACCCGCACCAGAACGCGATCTTCCTGACGGTGCTATGCGCGATCATCGAGGCGGTCGACCGCCACGCCGATCTGCTGCGCGCGTCGGTCACGGGAGCGGGCAACGACCACCGGCTGGGCGCCAACGAAGCGCCGCCTGCGGTGATCTCGATGTATCTGGGGGACCAGCTGAACGACGTGATCGACCAGCTTGAACACGGCGAACCCAAGTCGAGCAAGCACGCGGCGTCGATGCGGATCGGCGTCGACGCGCTGCCGCCGCTGCCGCGCGACGCCACCGACCGGAACCGGACCTCGCCGTTCGCCTTCACCGGCAACAAGTTCGAGTTCCGCGCACCGGGGTCGAGCCACTGCTGCTCCGAGCCGAACGTGGTGCTGAACACCATCGTTGCCGAGGCCTTCGACCGGATCTCGGTCGAGCTGGAAAAGCTCAATTCCCGCAACTTCCACGCCGGACTGCAGAGTATACTGCACGGCATCGTCAAGGCGCACAAGCGCATCATCTTCAACGGCGACGGCTACACCGACAACTGGCTGGACGAGGCGGCGCGGCGCGGTCTTCCCAACGCCCGCACGACGATGGAGGCGATCAAGGCGCTGACCAAGGCGGACAACGTCAAGCTCTTCGAGAAATACGGCGTCTACAACGCCCGCGAGCTCAAGTCGCGCTACGAGGTCTTCGAGGAGAACTACCACCGCAAGCTCCATATCGAGGGCGAGGTCGCGCTGGAGATCGCCGCGAGCATGATCGCTCCGGTGGCGGCTCACGAGTACGGCGAGTTGAGCCGCGCGCTGGCGGCGGCGAAACAGGCGGGACTGGCGGACGGCGTCAAGGCGCTTTCCGACGGTGCGGCGACGCTGGGCAAGGCGCTGGACGAGCTGGAAAAACGCATCGGCGAGCTGCGCAAGGCGCTCGGCGGCAAGCACGAAAAACTGCTCAAGGCGATGGATGAATTGCGCACCACCGTGGACGGATTGGAAAAGATCATTCCGGATGCGAGCTGGCCGCTGCCCAAGTACCGGGAGATGCTTTTCGTCTACTGAGCGGCGCCGCGGGTGAAAGATCATGTCGGACCCTCTGAAACATGAGTGCGCGGTCGCGCTGCTGCGTCTGCGCAAGCCTGCGGAGTATTTCCGCCGCAAGTACGGGACCAGTCTCTACGGTTTCGAAAAGCTGGCGCTGCTTTTGGAAAAGCAGCACAACCGGGGGCAGGACGGCGCCGGGATTGCCGGCGTCCGCTTCGACCCGGAGCCCGGCGAACCGAGCTTCTTCATAGAAAAGTCGGTGGCGGCCACGCCGCTGGCGGATCTTTTGGAAAAGCTCGCGCCGAAGCTCAACTCCGGCGACCCCGTGTACAGCGACGAGCTGTATCTGGGGCATCTGCGTTACTCGACCTTCGGGCGCCACGAACTCAGCGCGTGCCATCCCTTCGTGCGCGAGAGTCCGTGTCTGAACCGGACGCTGCTGCTGGCGGGCAACTTCAACTTGACCGACACTCGCGACATCTTCAAACTGCTGGTCGATACCGGACACCACCCCGCGAGCAAGGCTGACGGCTATCTGATATTGCAGCTGATGGCGCACTGTCTGGAGAAGGAAAAGAGCTACCAGCCGCCCGAGGATTTCGAGCTCGCCGAGGTGCTGCGCAAAACCGCGCGGCACTTCGACGGCGCGTACACGCTCTGCGGGATGACCGGCGACGGCACGGCGTTCGCGCTGCGCGACCCGCACGCCATTCGTCCGGGATTCTTCTACTTCGACGACGAGGTGGCGGTGGTCGCCTCCGAGCGTCCGGCGATCCAGGCGGCGTTCAACCGCTCGACCGCCGAGGTGCAGGAGCTGCCCCCGGGACGGGCGGTGATCATCCGGCGCGACGGGCGGATCGAATTCGCCGACTGTCTGGAACCCGGAGAGAAGCGCTCGTGCGTCTTCGAGCGGATCTATTTCTCGCGCCCGAACGACGCCGACATCCACCACGAACGCAAGGAGCTGGGGCACAAACTCACTCCCGGCATCCTGCAGGCGGTCGACAACGACTTCGACAACACGTTTTTCAGCTACATCCCGAACTCGGCGCAAATCTGTTTTCACGGCATGCTGGAAAAGCTGTGCGACATCGCGCTCAGGTCGGGCAAGCAGGTGCGCTTCGGTCAGGTCGCGATCAAGGACGCCAAGTTTCGCACCTTCATCGCCGACGCCGCCTGCCGCAAGGACTTCTACATGCACGTCTATGACGTGACCTACGGTCTGGTGCGCCCCGGCGCGGACACGCTGGTCGTGCTCGACGATTCGATCGTTCGCGGCAACACCATGCGCAACGCGATATTGCCGATACTCGACCGGCTGGGACCGCGCCGGATCGTGGTCGGCAGCTCCGCGCCGCCCATCAAGTATCCCGACTGCTACGGCATCGACATGGCGACGCTGGACGAGCTGGTCGCCTTCAACGCGGCGACCGACGTGCTCAAGGAGCGCGGCGAGATGGACTTTCTCTTCGAGTGCTACGAACGCGCCAAGGCGGAGCTTGCCGCGGGCGGTCCGTGCACCAACTGCCTCAAGCCCGTCTACGACCGAGTCGGCGACGCGGCGCTGATCGAGGCGATCGCCGCGCGGCTGCGTCCCGAGGGGATGAACGCCGAACTCACGGTGGTCTTTCAGAGCTGCGAAGCGCTGCGGCGCTGTTGCCCCGGACACACGGGCGACTGGTATTTCACCGGCGATTATCCGACCCCCGGCGGTTTTCGGGTGGTCAATCAGGCGCTGGTCAATCATATCGAAAATTGCAACGAGAGAGCGTATTGAAAATGAGCGGATTCAACTGGGAACAACAGCGGCGCAAACCGGCGTTCCTCGCACTCGCGGACGGTTCGGTCTTCCGCGGGTGGGGCTTCGGCAGTCTGCGCGACGCCGTGGGCGAAGTGGTCTTCAACACCGGCATTAGCGGATATCAGGAGATCGTCAGCGACCCCTCCTACGCGGGGCAGTTCGTGACTTTGACCTCCCCCGAAATCGGCAATTACGGCTGCAATCCGCAGGACTCCGAGTCCCGCGGATTGTTTTTTAACGGTCTCGTGGTGCGCAACCTCAACCCGCCCTCCAACTACCGCGCCACGATGTCGCTGGACGAGTATCTGCGGATTAACGGCAAACCCGGTATCGCCGGGGTGGATACCCGCGCGCTGACGATCCTGCTGCGCGACAAGGGCAGCCAGAAGGCGTATCTGCACGTCGCCCCGGAGGCGATGGACCCCGAAGAGGGCGTGCGGCTCGCCCGGGAGTGGGAGGGGCTGGACGGTCAGGACTACGCTTCGCGCGTCACGACCGAGCAGGTGCTCGAATGGAACCATACGGGCGAATTTCATGTGGCGGCATACGACTTCGGCGTCAAGTACAACATCCTGCGGCAGCTCGCCGACCACGGCTGCCGGGTCACGGTCTTCCCGGCGAAGACTTCGCCGCGCGACATACTGGCGCGGCATCCCGACGGGGTGTTCCTCTCGAACGGTCCCGCGGACCCCTCCGCCGTCAAGTACGCGATCGAGAACGTCCGGGAGCTTCTGGGCAAGGTGCCGATCATGGGGATCTGTCTCGGTCACCAGCTCTTGGGGCTGGCGTGCGGCGCGGCGTGTTCGCGGCTGAAATTCGGGCATCACGGCTGCAATCACCCGGTGCGCAACCTCGCCGCCGGAACGGTCGAGATCACCAGCCAGAACCACAATTACGCGCTCTACCGGATACCGGATTGTCTGGAGATGACCCACTTGAATCTCAACGACAACACCATCGAGGGCATCCGTCACCGGGAGCTGCCCGCCTTCAGCGTGCAGTACCACCCCGAGGCGGCGCCGGGACCGCACGACTCGCGCTATCTATTCGAAGAATTCAAAAAACTCATGGAACAGTGGAAAAAATAAAATGAAGACCAAACACATCTTTGTCACGGGCGGCGTGGTATCCAGTCTCGGCAAGGGGATCACCGCCGCGGCGCTGGCGATGCTGCTGGAACAGCGCGGCTACCGGATCGCCATGCAGAAACTCGACCCGTATCTGAACGTCGATCCCGGCACGATGAGCCCCTACCAGCACGGTGAGGTCTTCGTGACCGACGACGGCGCGGAAACGGACCTCGACCTCGGCCACTACGAGCGCATCGCCGGCATCAACTGTTCGCAGGCGAGCAACTACACCAGCGGGCGGATTTACAGCAACGTGATCGCCCGCGAGCGCTCCGGCGGGTATCTGGGCGGCACGGTGCAGGTGATCCCGCACATCACCGACGAAATCAAGCGGGCGATGAAGTCGCTCCACCGCCCGCACGTGGACATCGCCATCACCGAGATCGGCGGCACGATCGGCGACATCGAGAGCCTGCCGTTTTTGGAAGCGGCGCGGCAGTTCAAGCTGGAATCCGCGCCGACCGACGTGATCTTCATGCACCTGACGCTGGTGCCGTACATCCGCGCCGCCAAGGAGATCAAGACCAAGCCCTCGCAGCAGTCGGTGGCGACGCTCCGGGGCATCGGGGTGACGCCGGATCTGCTGATCTGCCGCACCGAGATCCCGATGGAGGAGGAGAACTTCAAAAAACTGTCGCTCTTCTGCAACGTGCCGCTCCCCTGCGTGATCGAGGAGCAGGACGTGAAGAACTCGATCTACGAGGTGCCGCTGAAACTCGCCCGGCAGGAGCTGGATGTTAAAGTTCTGGAACTGCTCAACATGGAGCAGGGCACCCTCGACCTCGCGGATTATCAGGCGTGGGTCGACAAGGTGCTGCATCCGACGCGCCGCTGCACCATCGCCGTCGTCGGCAAGTACATCAAGCATCAGGACGCCTACAAGAGCATCTACGAGGCGCTCTCGCACGCGGGGATAAAGCACTCCGCCAAGGTGGCGCTGAAGCTCATCGAAGCGGAGGAGCTGGAAAACGGTGACGCGGATGCTCTGCTCGGCGACGTCGACGGGATATTGGTCCCCGGCGGCTTCGGCGGACGCGGCGTCAACGGCAAGGTCAAGGCGGTCGAGTATGCGCGGACGAAGCGCAAGCCGTTGCTCGGCATCTGCCTCGGCATGCAGTGCGCGGTGATCGAGTACGCGCGGAACGTCCTCAAATGGAAGGACGCCAACTCCACCGAGTTCGATCTTGATACCAAGCATCCCGTGATCGACCTGATGCTCGAACAGCGCGGCATCGTCGACAAGGGCGGCACCATGCGCCTCGGCGCCTATCCCTGCGAGCTGGCGGAAGGGTCGCTCGCGCGCAAACTCTACGGTGCTGCGGAGATCAGCGAGCGCCACCGCCACCGCTACGAGTTCAACTCCGCGTTCCGCACCGAACTGGAGGCGGCGGGGCTGGTCGTATCCGGGGTGAATCCCGACAGCGGTCTCGTCGAAGTCGTGGAATTGCCGGAGCATCCGTATTTCATCTGCTGCCAGTTCCACCCCGAGTTCAAATCGCGGCCGCGCGCGGCGCACCCGCTCTTTTCCGGGTTGATCGAGGCGGCGCTGAAGGAGGCGGATCATGCCCAAGCGTAACGATTTGAGAAAGATCATGCTGATCGGCTCCGGTCCGATCGTGATCGGGCAGGGGTGCGAGTTCGACTACTCCGGCGTGCAGGCGTGCAAGGTGTTGCGCAAGGAGGGCTTCGAGGTCGTGCTGGTCAACTCCAACCCCGCGACGATCATGACCGATCCCGAGTTTGCCGACCGCACCTACATCGAGCCGTTGACCTCCGACATCCTGCACGAGATCATCCGCCGCGAACGCCCGGACGCGCTGCTGCCGACTCTGGGGGGGCAGACCGCGCTCAACTTGGCGATGGAGCTGGAGGACAAAGGCATCCTCGAACGCTATCAAGTCGAGCTCATCGGCGCCACCGCCGAGGCGATCAGCCGCGCCGAGGATCGTCAGAAGTTCAAGGAAACGATGCTCTCCATCGGGCTCGATCTGCCGCGCTCCGGCTCGGCGCATTCGATGTCCGAGGCGGAGGCGATCGCCAAGACGATCGGCAGCTGGCCGCTGATCATCCGCCCCGGCTTCACGCTGGGCGGCACGGGCGGCGGCATCGCCCACGACGCGGAGGAGTTCAGCACCATCGTCCGGCGCGGACTCGACGCCAGCTTGAACAGCGAGGTGCTGATCGAAGAGTCCCTGCTCGGATGGAAAGAGTACGAAATGGAGGTCATGCGCGACAAAAAAGGCAACGCGGTGATCGTCTGTTCGATAGAAAACCTCGACCCGATGGGCGTCCATACCGGCGACTCCATCACCGTCGCGCCGATCCAGACCCTCACCGACCGCGAGTATCAGGAGATGCGCGACGACTCGCTTGCCGTCATGGCGGCAATCGGCGTCGAGACCGGCGGTTCGAACGTCCAGTGGGCGGTCGATCCGGCGACCGGGCGGCGGATCATCATCGAGATGAACCCGCGCGTTTCGCGCTCCTCGGCGCTGGCGAGCAAGGCGACCGGCTTCCCGATCGCCAAGATCGCGGCGCTGCTGGCGGTCGGCTACACGCTGGACGAACTGCGCAACGACATCACCGGGACGACCCCCAGCTGCTTCGAGCCGTCGCTCGACTACATCGTGACCAAGATCGCGCGTTTCACCTTCGAAAAGTTCCCCAAGGCGGATTCGACATTAGGCACGCAGATGAAGTCCGTCGGCGAGGCGATGGCGATCGGCGAGAACTTCAAGCAGTCGTTCCAGAAGGCGCTGCGGTCGCTGGAAACGGGGCGCGCCGGTTTCGGTGCGGACGGCAAGGACGCGGAGTTCGAAAGCGCCTCCGACGAGGAGCTGGAACGCGAGGTCGCCCGTCCGAGCGCGAACCGCATCTTTTACGTCCGCGCGGCGTTCAAGCGCGGCTGGGACGTGGAGAAGGTCTACGACCTCTCGCGCATCGACCGCTACTTCCTGCGGCATCTGCGGGAACTCGCGCTCTTCGAGGAGGAGATCAAGGCGGCGGGCACGCTGAAGAAACTTGCCGCCGACCAGGAACTTTTCCGTCAGTGCAAGGTGATGGGGTACAGCGACCGCCAACTGGCGTTTCTGCTCGGCGCGGACGAAGCGGGAGTCGCCCGGGCGCGCCGCCGCGTCGGGATCGTGCCCTCCTTCGGCATGGTCGACACCTGCGCGGGCGAGTTCGAGGCGATTACCCCCTACTATTACAGCTGTTACAGCGAGCACTCCGCGCCGCGCCGCGACCCGAACGGCAAGAAGTCGATCATGATCCTCGGCGGCGGTCCCAACCGCATCGGGCAGGGGATAGAGTTCGACTACTGCTGCGTCCACGCGGCGTTCGCGCTGCGCAAGGCGGGGTACGAGGTGGTGATGGTCAACTCCAACCCCGAGACCGTTTCGACCGACTACGACACCAGCGACAAGCTCTATTTCGAGCCGCTGACCTACGAGGACGTGATGCACGTCTACGAGCGCGAAAAGTGCTCCGGAGTGATCGTGCAGTTCGGCGGGCAGACGCCGCTGAATCTGGCGCAGCAGCTCAAGGCGGGCGGCGCGAACGTGATCGGCACGTCTCCCGACGACATCGACCTCGCCGAGGACCGGGACTACTTCAAGCAGCTTGCCGCCAAGATCGGCATCCGCCAGCCCGCCAACGGCATCGCCCACAACGTCGCCGAGGCGCTCACGGTCGCGCACCGGATCGGTTACCCGGTGCTGGTGCGTCCGTCGTTCGTGCTCGGCGGGCGGGGCATGGTGATCGTCCACAAGGAGGAGGATCTGCGGCGCTTCGTCGAGGAGGCGGAACACGTCTCCGAGGGCAAGCCGATCCTGATCGACCGCTTCCTCGAAAACGCGGTCGAGCTGGACGTCGACTGCATCTCGGACGGCACCGACACCGTGATCGGCGCGATACTGGAACACGTCGAGCAGGCGGGCATCCACTCCGGCGACTCGGCGAGCGTGACGCCCCCGATGACGCTTTCGAAGGGCATTCAGGAGCAGGTCCGCAAGTACGCCCGGGAATTTGCCGCCGAACTGCACGTCTGCGGACTTATGAATATGCAGCTCGCCGTCAAAGACGGTGAAATATACATGATCGAAGTCAACCCGCGCGCGTCGCGGACAGTCCCGTTCGTCAGCAAGGCGATCGGCGTTCCGCTCGCCGGGCTGGCGGCGCTCTGCATGGCGGGCAAGAGCCTGAAGGAGCTCAAGTTTACGAGCGAAGTCAAGATCCCCTACACGGCGGTCAAGGAGGCGGTCTTCCCGTTCGTCAAGTTCCCCGGCGTGGACATCATCCTTTCGCCCGAGATGAAGTCGACCGGCGAAGTCATGAGCATCGACCGCGACCGGGGTCTCGCGTACCTCAAAAGCCAGATCGCGGCGGGCAACAAGCTGCCGCAGACGGGCAACGTCTTCATCTCGATCAAGGACGAGGAGCAGGCGGAGGAAAAGGAAAAGGTCGTCAAGCTCGCCCGGCAGCTGGTCAAACTCGGCTACCAGCTCTACGCGACGCGGGGAACGTCGACGCTGCTCTACGATTCGGGGGTGAAGACCCGGGCGCTCTTCCGGATTTCGCGCGGTCGTCCGAACGTGCTGGATCTGATCCGCGACAAGGAGGTCCAGTGGATCATCAACACCAGCGAGTGCGGCGAAGAGGCGATGGTGGACGAGATCCAGATGCGCTCGCAGGCGGTCATATCGGGCATTCCGATCACGACCACGCTCGCGGGAGTCACGGCGGCGATCGAAGGGTTGACCGACAAGGCGGAATTCGGGCGCTTCGAAGTCTGCAGTCTGCAGGAGTATCACCGGCACATCCGCCGCTGAACCGGCGGATGAGGATGCGTCACTCCCAGCGGACCATGCCGATGTCGTCGGCGTCGCAGAGGATCATCGCCAGCCGGTCGACGCCGACGGCGCATCCGCTCGCTTCCGGGATGCCGCGCTCCAAGGCGGCGTAGAAATCTTTCGGCTCGGGGTAGGGTTTCATGCCCTGCGCCGCGCGGAATTCGTATGCGGCGGCGAAGCGCCGCTTCTGCTCGGCGGCGTCGACGAGTTCGCCGAAGGCGTTGCCGAGTTCGATTCCCGCGATGTAGACTTCCCACCGTTCCGCCACGCGCGGATCGGCGGCGCTCAGGCGCGACAGCGACGCTCGCGCCGCCGGGTAGTCGATGAGAAAGGTGATGCCGGATTTTCCCAGTTCGGGTTCGACCTTCGTCACCATGAGCTCGTCGAAGTCGCCGCGCGCGTCGGCGTCGAAGGCGGAAACTTGGGCATATTTACGGTACGCCTCGTCCACTGTGACGAACTCGGCGCGCGACAGATCGAGTTCGCGTCCGCGAAAGACCGTTTTTTCCGAACCGCGCACCGCGCGCGCGGCGGCGGCGAAGAGCTCCGCCGTGAAGTTTGCCAGTTTCCGGTAGTCCCAGTGCGCGGCGTAGTATTCGAGGATCGTGAACTCCTCGCGGTGTTTTCTCCCGTGCTCGCCGGAACGGAAGGCGCTGCCGATCTCGAAGAAGCGCTCGCCTCCTTCCGCCAGCAGCCGCTTGAGAGCGAGCTCCGGACTGGTTCGAAGAAAGCCGTTTTCGGCGGAGACGGCTTCGATGTACTCCTCGGGGGCGGGGGCGGGGATGCGGACCAAAGTTTCCGCCTCGAAAAATTCGTGCGCATAGAAAAACTCGCGCAGAGCGCGCAGCATCGCGGAGCGTTTGCGTAAATTTTCGAGTTTCATCTTTTCCGCCCTCCCGATACGAAAAGCGGACGGCGAAGACTTTTCCGCCGTCCGCATCGGTCGTATTGAAATGATTTACGCCTTGTTGACCCGCTCCGCGTACTTGCCGGTGCGGGTGTCGATCTTCACGATGTCGCCCTGATTGATGAAGAGCGGCACCTGGATCTCGAAGCCGTTGTCGAGCTTCGCGGGCTTGGTGACGTTGGTCGCGGTGTCGCCGCGCACGCCGGGCTCGGTCTCGACGATCTCCTTCTCGATGAAGGTCGGCAGCGTGATCTCGATGGGCTCGCCCTTGTAGAGCACGAAGTTGCAGAGGCTTTCCTCCAGCAGGAAGTACGCCTGATCGCCGAGCGTCTCCGCGCTGACCTGCATCTCCTCGTAGGTGTTGGGATCGCTGAAGACGTAATGGTTGCCGTCCTTGTACGAATAGTACATTTCGCGTTCTTCGATGTCGGGCGTGTCGATCTTGTCGGTGGGACGATAGGTCTTTTCCATGCCGATCCCGGTGATCATGTTCTTCATCCGGCAGCGGTAGAGCGCGGTGCCCTTGCCCGGTTTGCAGAACTCGAATTCGGTGATGATCCACGGCGCGCCGTCGATTTCGATCTTCAACCCCTTTTTCAGGTCGGAAGCACTGTACATGATGATTTTTCCTCGATTTGCTTGTCAATGACACAACGTGATTTAATAATATACATCCGATTCGGGATTTTTCAACCTGAACTTCGAAAAGCGGCTTCAGCTTTGCCGGCACCGGGATTTTTTAGCGATAATAGTTGCTTTCGACCGGCAAATTGCTTTGCTTTTGCAACGTTCCGGATGTATTTTATCGAAAAATATATTCTTACTGCAGTTTGTCCTGAAAAAACATAGTACGAAAGGGATCATCGACTTATGAAATGTGTGGTCTTGGCTTATCACAGTATGGGTTGCGCCGCCATCGGCGAGCTTCTTGACGCCGGTTTCGAGATTGCGGCGGTCTTTACGCACCGCGACAAGGCGGGCGAAAACATTTGGTTCGACTCGGTTTCCGAATTCGCGGGCAGCCGGGGCATCCCGGTCTACGCGCCGGAGAACATCAACCATCCGGTATGGATCAACCGCATCCGCGCGCTGGCTCCCGACCTGATCTTCAGCGCCTACTACCGCGAGATCGTCAAGCCGGAGATCCTCGCGATCCCGCGCTGCGGCGCGGTGAACCTTCACGGGTCGCTGCTGCCCAAGTACCGCGGTCGCGTGCCGATCAACTGGGCGATCATCAACGGCGAGACCGAGACGGGCGTGACGCTCCACTACATGACCGCCAAGCCTGACGCGGGCGACATCATCGATCAGGAAAAGGTCGCCATCACGGATGACGACACTGCGAAGACGCTGTTCCTCAAGGCGGTCGCCGCCGCGAAGGTGATGCTCAAGCGCACGCTGCCGCTGCTCGCGGCGGGCAAGGCGCCGCGAAAAGCGCAGAACGACGCCGAGGCGACCACCTTCGGCGGTCGCAAGCCCGCCGACGGCGAGATCGACTGGAACAAGTCCGCGAAGCAGGTCCGCGACCTCGTCCGCGCCGTGACGCGCCCCTATCCCGGCGCTTTCAGCTTCCTTGGCGACCGCAAGTGCTTCTTCTGGTCGGTCAAGGTGGTGTCCAACGCGGCGGGGGCGGCTCCCGGTACGGTGATTTCCGCTGCGCCATTGACGATCGCCTGCGGCAAGGACGCGGTCGAAGTCGAGTTCGCCGAGTTCGAAAACGGCATCTACCAGACCGGAGCGCAGCTCGCCGCCGAGTCGCGCATCGTCGCCAACATGCGCTGGAACATCGACCCGCGCCGGCTCCGCGCCGCGTCGCGCAAGAAGAGCGTGCTGATCCTCGGCGTCAACGGCTTCATCGGCAGCCACCTGAGCGAGCGTCTGCTCGACTCGGGCAAGTACGAGGTCTACGGGCTCGATCTGCGCAGCAACTACATCGACCATTTGCTGAACCGTCCCGGATTCAACTTCCGCGAAGGCGACATCTCGATTCACCGCGAATGGATCGAATACCACATCCGCAAGTGCGACATCGTGCTGCCGCTCGTCGCCATCGCCACCCCGATCGAGTACACCCGCAATCCGCTGCGGGTCTTCGAGCTCGACTTCGAGGAAAATCTGCGCATCGTCCGCTACTGCGTCAAGTACAACAAGCGCATCCTCTTCCCGTCCACGAGCGAGGTCTACGGCATGTGCGACGACGCGCAGTTCGACGAGGATACCTCCAAGCTCGTCACCGGACCGATCTGCATGCAGCGCTGGATTTACTCGTGCAGCAAGCAGATGCTCGACCGCGTGATCTGGGCTTACGGCGCCAAGGGGCAGCTCGACTTCACGCTGTTCCGCCCCTTCAACTGGATCGGACCGCGCCTCGACAGCCTGACCAGCGCCCGCATCGGCTCCAGCCGCGCGATCACCCAGCTGATCCTGAATCTCGTGCAGGGCTCGCCCATCCAGCTGATCGACGGCGGCGAGCAGAAGCGCTGCTTCGTCGACATCAAGGAGGGCGTCGAGGCGCTCTTCCGCATCATCGAAAACAAGGACGGCGTCTGCAGTGGCAAGATCATCAACATCGGCAACCCGGATAACGAAGCCAGCATCCGCGAAATGGCGGAGATGCTGGTCAAGAAGTTCGACGCGCATCCGCTGCGCAAGAACTTCCCGCCCTTCGCGGGGTTCATCGTGGTCGAGTCGGGCGCCTTCTACGGCAAGGGCTATCAGGATGTCCAGCATCGCGTGCCGAGCATCCGCAACGCCAAGCGGTATTTGAACTGGACGCCGAAGATCACGCTGGAGCAGTCCATCGACACCACGCTGGACTTCTTCCTCAACGAGGCGGTGCGCTCCGGCGAATTCGCGCAGAAGTGAAGCCGTGTCCGGTCCGATGAAAAAACTCCTCGCGCTCCGCATCGACGTCGACACCTTCCGCGGCACCGGTCGCGGCGTGCCGATGCTGTGCGAAATCTTGGATAAGCACGGCGTCAAGGGGACGTTCTACTTCTCCCTCGGACCGGACAACATGGGGCGGCATCTGTGGCGGTTGCTGAAGCCGACTTTTTTGTGGAAGATGCTCCGCACCAACGCCGCCGGGCTGTACGGTCCCGAGATCGTGCTGATGGGCACGGCGTGGCCGGGTCCCGGCATCGCCAAACACCACGGCAAGGCGATCGCCGACGCGGTCGCGGCGGGGCACGAAGCCGGATTCCACGCATGGGATCACCACCGTTCGCAGGCGAAATTGACTTCGCTTTCGGCGGAGGCGATGCACCGCGAGATCGAACGCGGCTGCGCCGCTCTGGAAAAGTTGACGGGGGCGTTCCCGCACTCCAGCGCCGCCCCCGGCTGGCGCACCAACGACCGTCTTTTGCTCGAAAAGGCGAAGTTCCCCTTCGCCTACAACAGCGACTGCCGAGGAGTGTCGCCCTTCTACCCGGTCGTGAACGGCGAAAAGCTCTCCCAACTGCAGATCCCGGTGACGCTCCCGACCTACGACGAGGCGCTCGGGCGCGACGGCGTGACGGACGCCAATTACAATGCGTTCCAGCTTTCGCTCTTGCGCGAGGACGCGCTGAACGTACTCACCATCCACGCCGAGGCGGAGGGCGGGCGCTGCGCCAAGCAGTTCGACGAGTATATGAAAGAAGTCATCGCCCGGGGGTACAAGGTGATGACGCTCGGCGAAGCCGCCGAACTTTACGCCGACGCTCCGGAGGGGCGCGCCGAACTCGCGCCGTTCCCCGGTCGCGAAGGCTTGCTCTCGGTCCAGCATACGGATTGAAAAACAACTTCAGTGGAGGATAAGACCATGAGCCGCAAAAAGAGAAATCAGTCGTTCGAATCCCTCCAGCGCGAGATCGCGCGCCGCCTCAAGAATCAGTTGCCCCTCGCGGGGATGATCGCCGCGACCTCGCTCTTCTGCGGCTGCGACGAAGTCCCGACCGGTCGGACCTCCGGCATCGCGCCGCGGGAAGAATCGCCCCGGTGCGAGCAGACGTCGACCGCTCCTGTACTGCAGAAAAACGACCAAAGCGAAGCGTGCCCCAACCGGACGATGGGAATGCCCGCGCCCAAGGCGGAACCCAATCGCCAAAATGAGAGCGATGAAGAGGTGACTTCCGGTGATGTCCCCGAGACGCCGCCGTCGAACGAAAAGAACGAAAAAGAATGTCCGCCGACTCCCGGCAGAACGGCAAAAACGGCGGACAAATGAAAAAGCCGCACCGCAGGAAATGACCGCTCTGCCGCCGCAGATCATCCTTGAAGTCACGAGGCGCTGCAACTACCGCTGCCCCTTTTGTTACTGCGTCTGGCACGAAGAAACGGGCAAGCTTCCGCGCGAACTCGGCACCGCCGCGTGGAAGGAGATCATTTCGGAGTGCGTCGCGCGCGGCGTGAAGTCCATGCTTTTCACGGGCGGCGAAGCGCTGCTGCGCCCGGATATAGAAGACCTTCTTTCTCACGCGCGCAAACTTCTGCCGCAGGGGAACATCGACCTCTTCACCAACGGCAGCAGAGTCACCGAAGAACGTTTGCGCTGGCTGAAACACCGTAAAATCCGCCTTGCGACGAGCTTGCAGGGGTTGAATACCTATGGGGAGATGACCGGTACCCGCCGGAGTTACCGCGTGCCGTTGAAGCTGGCGATGCGCGCGGCGGAGCTCAAGTGGCGCGTCTCCATATCGCTCACGATAAACAAACTCAATCTCGCCGAAGCCGCCGACATGTTCGTCGCGGCGGCGCTGGCGAAGCCGCGCATCATCCAGGTCGGCGCGATGATGGCGGAGGGGAGGGCGCGCGACCGGCTCGATCTGATGCTCACGCCGGTTGAGTGGGAGCAGGTGAAAACGAGCATCCGCGAACTCCCCGACTGCAAAGTGCCCTACACCTTCTGCGACGAGTTCTATTGTCGCTGCCGCGACTACCCGAAAGCTTGGGAAAAACTCTTCGGGGTCAGCACCTTCGAGTGCATGGCGGGCAAGGAGTACGGTGTGATCGGACCATTCGGCAAGTTCCGCAAGTGCCTGCACACCGTCGACGAGACCGAGTGGCGTTAAGATCATTGTTTTTGACTCTGTTCTAAACGACTATTGATTTTCATAACGCTGAGTTTGCTTGACGGGACAGCGTATGCTCCTTCAGCAAAGTCGCGTTTGGCGCAGAAGCCCGGCTTCGCCATACAAGGTGAAGCCGGGCAGGTGCAGGGGTGTCACCCCTGCCGCGGGTCAAGGGCTGCGGAAGCCCTTGCGGGGCGCGACGGAGCGAAGACCTGCGCGCTCGTAAAGAAG
>Ga0265298_10001323_pt1 | contig 36613 bp, 31 predicted proteins | sample AusTroGonzalo_MG_3_FD_193486 | JGI IMG/M metagenome (GOLD analysis project Ga0265298, IMG submission 193486) | Bovine rumen microbial communities from tropical cattle in Woodstock, Queensland, Australia - Gonzalo_01 | ecosystem: Host-associated > Mammals > Digestive system > Stomach > Rumen ...
CGATTGCAACACCTACGACCACATTAGCTACGTCCGTGTGAAAAACTACCGCGGTGAATGGGTGGAACTCTGCCGCTACATCACCCCGTTTGGTGTGGAATGCGTAGACGACCTCGATGTGACCGACTTCACTTCTGTGTTGCAAGGACTTGTCGAATTTGAATATTATAGCGAACAATATTCTACAGGTTCGGGCTACAACCCCACCGCCATCTTCGAATACACCAAAGGCACGCCGGAGTATCCTTATGTGGACTTGCAGGAACTGTGGTATGGAAGTTATTCGTTCGGCGATTACGAAAACTTGTGCCCCGTCCCGAGCCGCACGGTCGAATTTGACCCCTGTGTGGAAAAAGCCAAACTGCAAATCACCACTTCGGGACACAACTGGAGCGATGTCAATAATGGGGCCTACAATACGGGCAATGCAGCGGAATTCTATGAGGCCACACACAATGTCAAGATTAACGGTGCCACGACTTACACACAACATTTGTGGGAAACCTGCTCACCCAATCCCGCTGGTTGTCAGCCCCAAAACGGCACATGGACCTATCCCCGCGCGGGTTGGTGCCCGGGCAGCATGGCTATGGTTTGGAACTACAGCCTCGACGAATATCTTGCCAATGGCAGTGCCAACCTGCTCTATGAATTCGACCCGACTTATGTCGACCAATGCCACCCCAACTATCCCGACTGCGTGAGCGGCCAGAACAGTTGCCCGAACTGCGACAATTCCAGCAACCCGATTTTGAGGGTTTCCGGCAAATTGGTGACTTACAGCCACAACACCGACATTTTGACCGAAGTCCCGGAATTGCCCGATGTGGATGCGGAACCCTTCCAAGTGACCATCACCCCCAATCCCGCAAAGGGTCGCATGACCATCACCACGGATTATGACAAAGGCAGCGCAAGCATCCTCATCATGAATTCCCAAGGTGCCAAGGTGCGCGGCTTCAGCGTGAAAGGCTCGACCACCATCGACGTGAGCGATCTGCCGTCGGGACTGTATTTTGTCCATATCATTGGCGGCAAGGTGGTGACGAGAAAGGTGGTCATCCAAAACTAAGAACAACGAAGTCTTTATAAAAATTCAATGTTATACACTTCGATTAAAAAAATCAAAGATCCGGTTGAGCGCAAAAGGGTTATCGACAAACTGATAACCCTTCGCGCCCAACTCGACAAGGAAATTCCCGAAAAGACGTCGTTCAATTCCTTGTTATTGGCCACGTGGAACATCCGCAAATTCGGCGAAGGCCGCATGGCGGAGAGTTATTTTTATATCGCTGAAATCATCAGTCGTTTCGATCTTGTTGCCATACAGGAAGTTATGGGAAATCGAAAGGCACTTGAAAAGATTATGCCGCTGCTCGGAAGACAATGGGACTATATCGTCACCGACAGTACGGAAGGCAAGTCAGGTGCGCAGGAGTGTATGGCGTTCGTTTACGACACCACCAAGGTCCGTTTCAAGAATTTGGCAGGAGAAATCGTTTTGCCAAAAGACAAATTGATTGGCGATGAGCAATTCGCGCGCACGCCATTCTGTGTTGCTTTCCAAGCGGGATGGTTCAAGTTCAATCTGTCGACGGTGCATATCTATTACGGTACGACTTCAAAAATCAACCAACGACGGTTGAAGGAAATAGATACCATCGCCAAATTTTTGACCAAACGGGCGAAGAAGGAGAAACTCAACTATGTGCTGTTGGGCGACTTCAACATTCCTGATGTGGATTGTGATTACATGAAAGCCTTGGAAAACAACGGTTTCTATATTCCCGATGCCATCAAGGAACATCCGACGGATTTGGGCAACACCAACCATTACGACCAAATCGCCTTCAATTTGCAGCTCTCCGATTCCATGGTGATTTTTAAGGAGAAGCAACAAAAGGCAGGAGCTTTCAACTTCACGGAATCGGTGTTTACCGCTGACGAAACGGAGGTGTATCGGCCTTATTTCGATGAGGAATACCAAAATTTGGACAAAAAAGAAGCCAAAAAATATTACAACACAACCTATCGAACCTTCCAAATGTCGGATCACCTGCCGCTTTGGGTGCAATTGAAAGTTGATTTCAGTGCGCAATACCTTGAAGATTTGAGCAAAGGCGTGACCACGACAGACATTCCCGTCAGCGATTGACAAACCAAGTTTTTCCAAAACAAGCCCTGCAACCGAATAAATTCCTATTTTTGCACTCTTGAATTTTAAATCTTAAATCGAAATACAATGGAAAAGAAAGACCTACTGAAAGACGTTGTCGAACATATCGACATTAAAAAGTATGATTCAACAGAATTGATCAACGCCATGCGCAAGATGTCGTTCACTTCTCGCGACACCGCCCGCGCGGCCGACATCCTCTGCCAGATGATTGCGGAGAAGGACTGCACCAACATCCTCACCATCGCTGGCTCCACCTCGGCTGCCGGCTGTATGCAGGTGTATGTGGAGATGGTTCGCAACAAGATGGTTGATGCCGTGGTCGCTACAGGTGCCAGCATCATCGACATGGACCTCTTCGAAGCCCTTGGCTACAAGCACTATATCGGCACGAAGGAGAACGTCATTCCCGACACCAAACTGCGCGAACTCTACATCGACCGCATTTATGATACTTTCATTGACGAGGAAGAACTGCAAGCCTGCGACCAATCCACCTGCGATGTGGCTGACCTTCTCGAGCCGCGTCCCTACAGCAGCCGCGAGTTCCTCTACGAAGTGGGCAAATGGCTCGCCAACGGTCACGGCGTGAAGAAGGAAAGCCTCATCCAAACCTGCTACGAGTGCGGCGTTCCGATTTTCTGCCCTGCTTTCAGTGATAGCTCGGCTGGCTTCGGTATTGGTAAGCACCAGTGGCTCCGCAAGAAGGCCGGCAAGCCTTACGTCAGCATTGACAGCGTGGCCGACTTCCTCGAACTCACCGAAATCAAGATGAATAGTCCTGAAAGTGGCCTGTTTATGGTCGGTGGCGGCACACCCAAGAACTTCGCCCAAGACACCGTTGTTTGCGCCGAAATCCTTGGCGTCGAGGTACCCATGCACAAATACGCCATCCAAATTACCGTGGCCGACGTCCGCGACGGCGCCTGCTCATCGTCGACACTGCTCGAGGCCGGCTCGTGGGGCAAGGTGAGCGAGGAACTGCAACAAATGGTGTACGCCGAAGGCACCACCGTCATTCCCGCGATTGTCAGTTACGCTTATCACAACGCCCCGTGGCATGAGCGCGAGTACAAGAACTGGCAGAAATTGTATCATTAATGGACATCAGCGTTTTTCTTGAACCTGTATCCGAAAAGTGTTTCGCCCCAAGCCACCGTCCCGGTAAGAAGACTTTGGGCGAAACACTTGGCATTTTCCGCAGCGAGGACACTTTTCCCGACCTTGAAGGCGTAGACTTGGCCCTTGTAGGCGTCAAGGAAGAACGTGGCGCGGTCGACAACAAAGGCTGCGCCGATGGTGTGGATTATGTTCGCAAGGCCCTTTACCAACTTTTCAACCATTGGCCCCAACTGAAAATCATCGACATCGGCAATGTGAGGATTGGGAAGGAATTGAACGACACTTATTTTGCCTTCAATCAAGTGCTTACGGAACTACTGAAGAACAAAATCGTGCCTATTGTCATTGGGGCGGGACAAGACCTCACCTACACGATGTACCAAGTGTACGAGCCGACGGGCAAACTCATCAACATCGCCGCCGTTGACCCGATGTTCGACATTGGCAACGACCAAGAAGCCCTCAATTCGCACTCTTACCTGAGCCATATCATCCTCCATCAGCCCAATTTCCTGTTCAACTTCACCAACATCGGCTACCAGTCGTATTATGTTGACACAGAAAACATTGAGTTGATGAAACAACTGCTTTTCGATGCCTACCGTTTGGGCAGCATCAAGCAAAACATCGAACTGACCGAGCCGCTTATCCGCAATGCCAACGTTTTGAGTTTTGATGTGTCGGCCATCCGTGCCGCCGATGCTCCGGGTGTACGAAACGCTTCACCCAACGGCTTTAACGGCGAAGAGGCTTGCCGCATGACGCGCTACGCTGGACTGAGTTACAAACTCTCGTCCATCGGCTTCTTCGAGTACAATCCGCACTACGACATCAACTCGCGCACAGCTAATCTTATCGCCGAGATGATTTGGTACTTCATTGAGGGTTTCTCCAACCGCCAAGACGACATCCCGACTGTGAATAGCCTCGATTTTAAGCGTTTTATTGTACAAATCGGTGAAAATCAAAATGATGTAGTATTCCTTTGCCACAAAATCACGGGCAAGTGGTGGATGGACATGTCGTTCCTGCAAAACGACGACAAACGCTACGAGCGGCACCATTTCATCCCCTGCTCGAAGGAAGACTACGACCAAGCCATGCGCAACGAACTGCCCGACAAGTGGTGGCAGTTTTATCAGAAGTTGATGTAGGGAAGTTTAGTTTATTCTTCTACTGTCATCGGATTTGAACTTATACATTCCTGTTTCATAGGAAATTCTTCCTAATACAATCCATTTGTTGAAACCATTAACAGAGGCCCAATCAGTGTATGTTTTCTGAATTGCAAGAGGATTAACTCTAACTTTTGGAGCATTTTTCCATAAATTGGATGAAATTAGTGCATTTGCAGCAAAAGCGTTTGCTTCGCGCTCTTCAAGGCTTTCATTATCATAATCTGGAATGCTCAGATGAAATTCTTTTTGCGTTCCATCAAGATAATGAAGGAAAACATGACCCACCTCGTGAAGGACAGCAAAAGCAAGATTATCAATCCTATCAAATCTTTCTGTAACAACAACATAGGGAATATTATTATCTATGAAAGAATAACCATCAATAGATGCCTTTTCCACCTTTTTCACGACACAAAAAGCAATTCCATATTTTGAAAAAACACGAGTAATGGTATTAATAGTATTACGGTTTTGATGGAATGCCTCCGTCAATTCCTTCACCAAACTATCTTGCTTTTCAGGTTGAAAAACACCAAAAGGCTTAATCTTTCGGACAGTTGCTTCGGCTAACAATTTCCATGTCATCAACATTCGCGGATCTTGACCTGTTTTTGATGACTTCTTAAACATGCCGTTTGCTTCTAATTTCAATTCTGCTGGTTCATGTTGCTGTATTTCAGCAATAAGACAACGCAGTTTCTCAACGGATGTTTTGCACGTGCACCCCAACCGTTTCAATAAGGTCTTAACATCAAAGATTTCATCAAACAATTTCAATTTGTTGATAGCTTCTTGTTCTTCAATACTTCTACTTTCAATCTGTCTTAGGTCATACTCGTATTGCGTCTGCAAATTCATAAGTGATACGGAAGATATACTTAATACATCTTCAATTTTATCGGCCACACTATTGGTCATCGGCCTTTTTCCTTTGATAATCTCATTGAGGTGCGACTTTTGTATGTCTAACATCTCAGCAAACTCTTTCTGAGAAATGCCTCGCTCCTCAAGTTCCAACTTTAGTATTATGCCTGGATGTGTGGCAATCCAAGGAGTTGGGTTTTCATTTCTTGTTTCCATAATGAGTTTCGTTTATTTCTATTAGCGTTATTTCGATTCCAGTTTCGTTTTCGATGAACAGTAGTCTTTCCACTCTATTATTCATTATTCTGACCGAACTCTGATTGACATACCTCAATTTCTCGTAGTGAAGATAACTGTATGCTTTCAAGTCATCCGTTTTTTCCACCGAAGACATTGTGCGATAGACGTTGGCCAATCTTTCCACAAACTTCCTGTCACGAGCCAATTTTTTATATTTGCCAGAATTCGTTCCTTGTTCTATGAGTTCCGATAAATCCTCATCTGAAATGGTAATGCTTATCATTATTATGGTGGGTTTTTACTTAATCGGTTGCAAAAATAGTAATAAATTCCCAAATTTGGGAATTTTTTTGTAAAAAATGAGTTTTTTTTCTCATATTGGTCTTTTTTCCACCATTTTTCTACTACAAAAGATAAATTTCCCTATTTTTGCCCCTGTCAATCTGATAGAAAACGGGTTGATGAAGAAAGCGCGTTTTTCGCTTTATTCTGCTAATGGTGAACTTGGACAATTCGCTTCGTAAGCAGGGATAAGTGGAAAGAAGTGCTTCCATTGGTTTGTAATCATTATTACAATGATACTCCCAGTGGAGCAATTCTTGACCTTATTTTGCTTACACGGGAGTCCAAGCCCAACCATTAGGAAATAGGGCAAAGATGAATGGCTCCACTCTCTTCATTGGTCAAGTAGATTCCCTTTTGAGCCGTTGAGGGACAAACAAAACAAGTTTCAAAGGAAGATGAGAAACTTATCATGGAAAAAACGGAAAGTCATAGCGATATTGTTTGCTTTGTCGTTGCCATTCAGCGTATTGGCACAAGGAGGACTGTTCCAACGGGGCGATGGCAATACAGACCAAAACTCGGGACTTATGCGCAGTGGTGAGGCAACAATTACAATGACCAACCAAACCTTTGGCAACCCCAATGGAAGCGACCTGACCAACCAGACTTTTGGCGCACCGATAGGAAGCGGATTATTCGTCATGCTGATGGCAGGCGCAGGCTATGCCGCAATGAAAACAAACAAGAAAACCAACAAAAAGTAAAAGGAGGAATCGAAAATGAAAAGAATTAGCACAATCATAATGGTATTGGTCATGGTGATGACGATGGCGCAATGCAAGAAGAACGAAGAAACCAACCTGAACAAAACCGTAACTATCACCCTTGATGTGAAGGGTGCTTCGACAGGCTCAGCAACCAACGGGTCAAAAGTTGTGGTGAATCCCGCAACAGGCACGGTCGATTTTGAAACAGGCGACAAGGTTTATGTCGGAAGCGGCGGCAAGTATGTTGGATTCCTGACCCACAACGGCACCAATTTCGTTGGCAACATCACCAACCCGATTGAAAACCAACCTTTACAATTCTATTTCCTCGGCAATGTAACCCCAACCGAAACGCTTTCCGCAGGCACAACTGAAGAATGTTCGGTCATCATCAGCGACCAAACGGAGCATCTGCCTGTGATTTCATGTGCCGCATCATACGAAAACTATGTTTCGGGTTTGACATCTTACACAGGACATTTGCTGAACAAGTGCGCTTTGGTGAAATTCAATGTAACTACACCTTCAAATTCACCTATCTGTATTACTGGAATGAATAACAAGGTAACGGTGAATTTCTCGCAAAACACGGTGACACCAAGCCAAGATGGAGAAGGAGTAATCAAGTTACCTGCTGGAAGTGGAGAGAATGTTGAAAAATGGGCGATTTTACTGCCGCAGGAGGCTTTGGAGGAAGGAGAGGACTGGTCTGCCTATTCTGAAGACGGAGTTTATACAGGAACACGCCCTGAGATTTCCATAATTACTGAAAATGGTTATATGGCTGATGGTGTTGAGATATTTGTTATGTCATTACGCCGTGAGTATGTTGATCTTGGCCTGCCGAGTGGTACATTATGGGCGACTTGTAATGTTGGAGCCGAAACCCCTGGAGGTCGTGGAGATTATTTTTCGTGGGGTGAGATAGAACCAAAACCATCATACTATTGGAGTACATATCAATATTGCCATGGTAGTTCCAGCACTCTTACCAAGTATTGTAACAATTCTGACTATGGCTATAACGGCTTCACTGACAATTTGTCCACTCTGTTGCCCGAGGACGATGCGGCTACAGCCAACTGGGGTGCTGGCTGGCGTATGCCTACCATAGAAGAAAAGCAAGAATTATACCAAAATACAACCCAAACGTTGACTTATCAGAATGGATCGTATGGACAATTATTCACTGCCGCGAATGGCAATACTCTTTTCTTACCTGCGGCTGGTTATCGTTTCGGAAATGACCTTGAAAATGCTGGACACTGTGGTCATTACTGGTTGAATGCAATTAATATAAACACACCATATTTTGCATACAACTTCAATTTCGGTTCGGGTGCAAATACTTATAGTGATGCTCGATGCTATGGCAGGCCTGTTCGCCCAGTACATTCCGCGTTGCAGAACTAAAATCTTTTGTTTATCTTGATTTGTAATCCAGCCGAGTCGAATATAAGGTTTTGTAATCCGATGACATAATGAATTGTAGAGCCGTGCCGAATGTGGTGCGGCTTTACTTTTTTCCTATCGCCCCGCCGGGGCTTTGTCCTGAATTTGTATATTGTCGGCAAGGGTTCCATTGCATTCCACCCCCTGCTTATTGTCCGCCGTCCCTACGGGACTGGGGCGAAGCGCGAGGGAACCCCTTTAGGGGTGACAGGATAATAGGCGGGCGGTGGAGCATCGCGGAACCCCCGCCAGAAAAAACACGACCAAAAACCAATGGAACGCCAATGTTAATCAGCCAAAACTCACCATTTTTCATAGTTTTGGCCAAAAATAGACACATTTTCAGCCAAAACTCATCGTTTTTTCGAGTTTTGGCTGAAAATAGATTCTGTTTTTGTATTTTTGCAGCATCAAAAACAGGAAAACTATGGATATAACCCAAAACATTATCGGAAGAGAAAAGGAAACCGCCGAGTTTGAAAAATATGTCAAGTCGGGGAAACCGGAGTTTATTGCTGTTTATGGCCGAAGAAGGGTTGGAAAGACCTTTCTCATCAACCAACTTTTCAATGGCAGAATGGCTTTCAGCATGACGGGGGTTCTTGAAGGCAACTTCGATGAAGAAATGGATGCTTTCATGGACGCCATGGATCTTTACGGTTTCGAGGTCAAGGAACGACCTGCCACATGGATGCGGGCGTTCACTTTGCTTCGCAAGGCTTTGCAGCCTGTAGCGGATGCCTGTGGCGACTGCATTGTTTTCTTTGACGAAATTCCCTGTTTGGATACACATGGATCCGGATTTGCCAAGGCCTTGGGGCATTTTTGGAACAGTTGGGCTTCGTTGTATAACAATATGAAACTTATCGTTTGCGGCAGTGCCACCACATGGATGATTAAAAACATCATCGACAGTCACGGCGGGTTGCACGACCGCATCACCCACGAAATAAAACTGTTGCCCTTCACCCTCAAAGAGACCGAACAATACCTTATTAATCAAGGATTTCATTGGAGCAGGTTGTCGATAGTGCAGTCTTATATGATGTTTGGCGGCGTGGCGTATTATTTGAGCCTGCTGGATGCCACCTTGAGCCTAACACAGAACATTGACAAACTTTATTTTGATGTCAACGGCCCTTTGCGCCGCGAATACAAACGATTGTTCAAAACCTTGTTCCGTTTGCCCGAGCCGTATTTGGAGATTGTGGAATTGCTGGCTCGCCACAAAAAAGGCTTGACTCGCGCCGAACTGATGCAGAAACTTAACAAGGATTCGGGCGGAAATTTGTCGGACCAATTGGAAAACTTGCTGGAATGTGGTTTGGTGCGAAAATACAAGGTGCGAGAGAAAAACATTGTGAAAGGTAAGGGGAGTATTTATCAGTTGATGGACATGTTTTCATTGTTCCATATCCATTTTGCCGACAAATCGGGCAGTGACAGCCGTTATTGGGCCAATCATTTGGGAACTCCCGAAATGAATACGTGGTTGGGCTTGGCTTATGAAAGGATATGTCTGCTCCATACCGAACAAATCAAGGAAACGCTGCATATCGACACCATTGCGTCTGAACAATACAGTTGGCGGAGCAAGGAAAGCACACCGGCCGCACAAATCGACCTAATTATTGACCGTGCCGATGATGTGGTCAATGTTTGCGAAATCAAGTATTCCACCAAAGAGTATAGTCTTTCGGAGGATGAATCCCAAAAGATGGCCTATCGTTTGGAAACTTTCCGCCGCGAGACGGGAACAAGACAAAGCCTTTATCTCACGCTAATTACCGCTTCGCCTTTGGCCGAAAACACCTATTCCGACGACATTCCCGTCAAACTCACGATGGATGCTTTATTCCTATGATGGTTTATCTCTTTCAAAACATTTTACTACCTTTGCCGCAAATTTCAATTCTAAAATCAATGAAGAAAACTTTTTCACTCTTTACCCTTTTGCTCCTGATGGCCACCGTGAGCCTACAGGCGCAAGACAACAAGAAACCCGACTGGATGAGATGGCATTATCTCTCCGAAGAGGAAATGTACGACCACTCGCGTGGCATGAACTTCGTCGAGACAGACCCGCCGACGGGCGAGCCGCGCTTTGTGGCCGAGTTTGAACCCATGCAGGGCGTGATGATTCGCTACCCCTTGGGCATCCCGACGAGCCTCGTGGCGCAACTTTCCAACAACTGCATGGTGTATTGCATCGTCAGCACTTCGCAACAAAACCAAGCCCAGAACAGTTTTCAAAACGCTGGCGTCAACATGAGCAATGTGACCTTCGTCAACGCGCCGACCGACTCCTATTGGGTGCGCGACTACGGCCCGTGGTACATCTTCGAGGACCGCAACCCTGCCATCGTCGATAATGTCTATAACCGTCCGCGCCCCAACGACGACAACATTTCGGGCGTGTTCGCCAACTTCTGGAGCATCCCGATGTACGGAATGAACCTTGAGCACACCGGCGGTAACATGATGGAAGACGGCAGAGGCCACGGCGTGAGTGATGACCTCGTGCTGCAAGAAAACAACTACAACGAGGAGAATGTCCGCAACAAGATGCGCGACTATCTCGGCATCGACCCGTACCACATCACCATCGACCCGCAAGGTGACTACATCGCCCATGTGGACTGCTGGGGCAAGTACCTCGCGCCCGACAAAATCTTGATTGCGCGTTTGCCACAAAGTAACCCTCGCTATCCTTATTACGAGCAAGTGGCCGAATATTTCGAGACGACCAACTGCTGCTGGGGCTATCCTTATCGCGTGTATCGCGTGGATGAGCCGGGCGGCAACACCTTGGCTCCTTACACCAACAGCCTGATTCTCAACAAGACCGTGTATGTCCCATTGGGTACCAATAACAACTACAACCAACAGGCTTTGGCCGTTTATCAGGAGGCCATGCCGGGTTACGAAATCGTTGGCGTGACCAACAACGACTGGAGCATCGGTTGGGAAAACACCGATGCCCTGCATTGCCGCACCCGTGGCGTGATGGACTTCGACATGCTCTTCGTCGACCACCGCGACGTGCTGCACGGCGAGCAGGAGTGGCAGGAATCCATCCCCGTTGTTTCCAAGTTCATCGCCTACAGTGGTGCCAATTTGAAACAAGACTCCCTTTTGGTGTATTATAGTATCGATGGTGGCACCTACCAAGTGGCCCACATGACCGCCACGGGCAATCCTGACGAATATGTCGGCTACATCACGGGGTATCAAGGTGGCTCTGAAATCGATTATTATGTGTTCGGTGCCGACGAATCGGGACACCGCTACACGCAGCCCGTCTTCGCTGGCCTCGACCCGCATCATTTCACGATGGAGGCACATCAGCCGGCAGGTGAGTTGATTATTACGCCTGATACGCTGTGGTTTGATCAGATGGGAGAAGAAAGGTCTTTCGTCATCAAAAATGAAACCACTGATGCTGTAATTATTCACGACATTACTCCAGGAACAACTTCTTTGTATATTGAATACCTTGATTTGCCCTACACATTGCAAGCTGGACAAGAAGTTACCGTTACTGTTGAGTTCCAAACTCCTCCTGGAAAAGACGACTATAATGCATACAACATCCAAGTGATGACTACTTTAGGCGTGCGCAATGTCACGGCAATGATTAAAAAGACCGCCCTTGATACTGGTTTGGTTATCGTAGGTTCACCATATCACTACATTGAAGACGAGGTTGGTTCTGCGGGTGTCCTACAAAACCGCAATCTTGGTTCACAAACTCCTATCGAAATCTATTCCATTACTGAAGACGGCACCAACTATCTGAACATTGAGACAGATTATCCATTGCCCTACACTTTGGAGCCTGCCGACTACTTCACTATTATGTTTTATGCCAATTCACAGGCCAAAGGCTCGGTGGAAACATCAGTGTTTGTTGAATCAAGCGATAGGCGGTGTGAGTTCATCATCTCTATTAACGAAGACCTCTTGACCGTCACCGAACTTTCCACCGAAACCAAACTTTACCCCAACCCGACCACAGGCCAATTCACCGTGGAAGGCGCGAATGTAACCAAGGTAGAGGTGTATAACCTTGTTGGACAGAAGGTTTGCGAGCAGCAAGGCAATAAGGTTGTCAACATCAACGCTACTGACCGGAACAAGGGCATCTATTTCGTCAATATCATTGAGGAGAATGGTGCCGTCATAACGAGGAAATTGGTGGTGAAATAATAATTGGTTTCGTTGAGATGCGCTTTGGCGCGTCTTTACAGACAACAAAAAACACCCTAAAGACAACAAAAAACAAGGAATCCCTGAACTTTGTTTCGGGGATTCTTTCTATTTTTGCGACAACAAATCACAGTCATTATGAAAAGAATCCTGTTTATTCTCATCTGCGGCCTTCTCGCCTTCACTTCCTGCCAAAAACGCGGTATGCACCTGTTTCGCGGCGACTATTCCTTCAAGACTTCGGGTAACGTCACTTTGGAAGAAATTATTCCTGTAGGCGAAACCGGCGAGCCTGCTTCCTACACCGTCAGTCTGCCCAACGAAATCGGGCAATTGGAAATCAGTGCTTTGGGCAACGAAAAAGACAGTGTCGTTGTGGTGATGAACACCATGGGCGGCGAGGTCGTGGTGACCCATGCATTCTGCAAGGACAACGAAATCTTCCTGAAGGACTTCACGAAAAACACCCTGCTTTTCACCGGCGACTCCATCACCCTAAAGAACGAGGTGCGCGTCAAGGCCTCGGGACAGATGTACGAGGACAACACCATCATCCTCAACATGATTTACGATGGTGAGGCCGAAACCACTGAGCGCAACTTCAAGATTCACGGCGATAATATCAGAATGGCCGCTATAAGAAATTAGAACACAAACCTGTAAATCGGCCCTTCGACAGGCTCAGGGACCTCAGTTTTTACTAAGGTTAAGGGTGCCTGAGCCTGTCGAAGGCCTCGACTCAAAACAAATAGATTCAATGAAAACCAAACATATCCTATGGCTGTTGCCCTTGCTGCTGACCGCTTGCCACGACGACCCGCAGCAGTTGAAGGAGAAACTTTTGGGCGGTCCCGCCGAGGAGCGCATCATCCCCGTCGGCGTTCAGGTGATTGACGAAGTGAGCGGCATCGTCAACAACACCTATCCGGGCTATTTGGAGGAGGGACAGTCGGTGGAGATGGCCTTCAAATATGGCGGCACCTTACAGCAACTCAACGTGAAACAAGGCAACCGCGTCAGGAAAGGACAAACGCTCGCTCGTGTGTCGTCGCCCCAGATGGAGAGCACCCAACGCTCGGCGCAAGCCACCCTCGAACAGGCCCAAGACGCCTACGACCGCCTGAAAAAGGTACACGACAACGGCAGCCTGCCCGAAATCAAGTGGCGCGAGATGGTCGCCAACCTCGAAAAAGCCCAATCCGCTTTGGATTTGGCCAACGCCATGCTCGCCGACAACACCATTACGGCTCCTTTTGACGGTACTATTGCCGCCGTCAATGCCGAAATCGGGGAAAATATCACGCCGCTGAAACCTGTCATACGCATCATTAATACAAATGGTATGGCCGTGAAAATCACCGTGCCTGAAAACGAAATCGCAAAGGTGCAAGTGGGCGACACGGCTGAGGTCGTCATCCCCGCCTTGGGCGACAAACGCTTGAATGGCAAGGTGATAGAAAAAAGCATGACCGCCTCACTGCTCACGCATAGTTATCCCGTCAAGGTGCTCATCGAACAGCCTGACAAGGAACTTACTCCTGGCATGATTGGCAAAGTGGTGCTGAAAAGCGATGTGAGCAAGGGCATTATCATACCTGCTAACGCGATTTTGATTAATCAGGATGGCAAGTTCGTTTGGGTGGCCGAGAATGGTCGTGCCACGCGGCGAAAAATCACCCTTGCGGGCTATTCGGGCAATGGGGTTATTGTCAGCGAAGGACTGAAAACTGGCGATGTGGTTATTGTGGAAGGGTACCAGAAAGTGAGTGAAGGAATGAAAGTAACGTATTAAAGGCCCTTCGACAGGCTCAGGGACCCATAAATCAAGGTCGTTGAGCTTGTCGAAACGCCGGACATAGAAGTTGAACTTATGAGTAAAATGAAGGATAGAGGCATCATCGCGGGGAGCATCGACCACCAGAAGATTGTTTGGGTGGTCGTGGCGGTCATTGTGGCCTTCGGCATCTATGCCCTTGTGAAGATGAAAAAGGACGAGTTTCCGGCCTTCAGTTATCCCCAAGGCATCGTGGCGGGCGTGTATCCGGGTGCCAATTCCGAGGAGGTAGAAGCCCAACTGACCAAGCCTTTGGAGGAAATGCTGTTTGCCATGCCAGAAATCGATCGCGAAAGAACCTATTCCGTGACCAAGGAAGGTGTTTGCTACATTTATCTGATGCTCGACTTGTCGATGGGCGACTATACCCACGCATGGACAAAAATCCGCAACAAAATCAACGAAAACAAAGCGTTGAGTTTTCCAGCGGGCGTGTTGGCTATCGCCGTGATTGACGACTTCGGCAACACTTCCTCACTGCTCATCGCCATGGAGTCGGCGGACAAGACCTACCGCGAGATGCGCGAATACACTGACGACCTGACCCGCCGCCTGCGCGACATCCCCCAAACGGGCAACGTGCGTGTGTTGGGCGAACAAACCGAGGAAATCGCGGTCATTGTTGACAAGGAAAAACTGTCGTTTTACGGCATCAGTCCGAACACGCTGATGCTGCAATATGCCTCGCAAGGTTTCCTCACCACTACCGGCACCATGGAAACCTCCAATTTCGACCTGCCGCTACACATCGAGAACCCCGTCGTTTCGGAGGAGGAACTGGAGGAACAAATCATCTATTCCGACGCAGCGGGCAACACCGTGCGTTTGCGCGATGTGGCCACCGTTGAACGCCGCCTCGCCCCGCCCTCCAAAGTGGTGAATTTCAACGGGAACGATGCCTTGATTATCTCCGTCGAGATGCGCAAAGGTTTCAACATCGTGGCCTATGGAAGGGAAGTGGAAAAGGTGCTTTCCGAGTACAGGAAGACCCTGCCCGATAGCGTGAAAATGTACCGCATCACCGACCAGCCCAAAGTGGTGGAGAAATCGGTCAATGCGTTCTTGCGCGACCTGCTCATCTCCATGATTGTCGTTATCGCGGTCATGCTGCTGCTGTTCCCCATGCGCACCGCCCTCATCGCCAGTTCGGGATTGCCCATCTGCACCGCCATGAGCATCGGATTGATGTATCTCTTTGGCATTGAGTTAAATACAGTCACTTTGGCCGCCCTCATTGTTGTGCTCGGCATGATTGTGGACGACTCCATTATTAATATTGACGGTTATATCGACAAGTTGAGTCAAGGCTACAAACCTTTCGAGGCCGCCGTGAGCAGTGCAAAAGAGTTGTTCATGCCCATGCTCATCGCCACGGGCGCCATCGCCACCATGTTTTTCCCGATGACGCGCATCATCACGGGGCCTTTGGGCGACTTCGTACAACTCTTCCCTTGGACCGTCTGCTTCTCGTTGATGGCCTCGTTGGCCTACGCCATGCTTGTCATTCCCTCGTTGGAAATCATGTTCATCAAGCCGGACGATAAACCCAAACATGATGGTTTCCTGAAGGCTCAAATGCGGTTCTTCGCCTTCCTGCAAGGGCTTTACGACAAACTGCAAAGCCATTGTTTCAACCATCCGCTGTTCACCATCGGCATGGGTGTTGGCTCCATCGTGTTGGGTGTCTTCATGTTCCTCGCCTTGAATGTGCAGATGATGCCCATGGCCGAGCGCGACAGTTTCGCGGTGGAAATCCGCCTGCCCGAAGGCAGCAGCCTCGAAGCTACCACGCGCATTAGTGATTCGTTGCAAAAGATGATGCTTACCGACAAGCGCGTCACCTCCGTGACGGCCTTCATCGGCGAAACCGCACCGCGTTTCCACATGACTTACGCGCCGAGCATTCCAGCCAATAATTTGTCACAACTCATCGTAAACACCACCTCAAAACAAGCCACTGAAGACCTGTTGAAGGAGATGGACGACAAATATTCCTACTACTTCGCCGAAGCCCATGTGCGTTTCCGCCAACTTGATTATCAGGCCGTTTCAACGCCCGTTGAGGTCTTTGTTTTTGGTGACGACTACACCAAAACCGCTCCCGTGGCGCAACAGATCAAGGACTACATGCTCACCTTGGACAAGGAACTCCGTTGGGTGCACACCGACTATGATGAGTTTTTGCCTTCGGTGAAAGTGACCATGAAACCCGAAGAATGTGCCCGCCTCGGCATCACCAAAACTGTGCTTTCCCTCGACCTTGCCGGTAGTCTCAACGGTCAGCCTCTGACCACCGTTTGGGAAGGCAATCGCAGTTTGCCTGTCAAACTGTATGCGGAACAAAACTACGACCCCGACGACTACGAAACCGTTCAAAACCAACTGATTCCCACAATGGTGCCCGGCACCAATGTCCCGCTTCGACAAGTCGCCGACATCAGTCCCGATTGGCATCCCGCTACTTTGGTGCACCACAACAACAAAAACGCCATCACCGTGGCCGCCGACATGAAATTCTGGAGGCCGCAGACGGTGAGCATGAAGAAGATACAGACTTATATTGATAACGAAGTGCGACCCAACCTGCCCGAAGGCGTGAGCATCGAATACGGCGGCCTGTCGTCGCTCAACACCATGGTCATTCCGCAACTTTTGAAAAGCCTGTTTGCCGCCATCGCCGTGATGCTGGCTTTCCTCGTGGCCTATTTCAAGAAAGTCAACCTTGCACTATTAACCTTGTGTTCCAGCAGTTTATGTATGTTCGGAGCCTTCTTCGGCGAGTGGCTTTTCGGCCTCGACTTCGGCATGACTTCTCTTTTGGGCATCGTCAGCCTCATCGGTATCATCGTCCGCAACGGCATTGTGATGTACGAATACGCTGAAACGCTCCGCACCGAGGAGGGCCTGCCCACCAAGGAAGCCGCCATGAAAGCCGGCAGTCGCCGCATGAGGCCCATCTTCCTCACCTCGGCCACCACTGCCCTTGGCGTGTTGCCCATGATCATCACCCGCAATCCCCTTTGGATGCCGATGGGTGTGGTCATCTGTTTCGGCGTGGTGCTTTCGATGGTGATTATTCTCGCCGTCATGCCGGTGATGTATTGGCTGATTTTTAGAACGAGTAAGACACAAACCACATTATCCCAATAATTTGCATACTTTTGCATCCAAATCCTCATCAATGAAGCCATGAATCTGAACGACCAATTAATAGCAGTGCTGAACGAATACAAACGACTTGGAATAGCCGAGCAAATCGACTACGACAAGTTCTATCTTTATTCCCTGATTACCCACTCCACTGCCATCGAAGGCTCGACGGTGACCGAAATTGAGAACCAATTGCTGTTCGACGAAGGCATTTCGGCCAAGGGACGCACGATGCAGGAACAACTGATGAACCTCGACCTGAAAAAGGCATACGAACAGGCCATCCGCATGGCGAAATCACACACAGACTTTTCCATGGAAGTGCTGAAGGGTTTGTCAGCTTTGGTGATGAAGAACACAGGGAGTTCGTACAATACCGTACAAGGCTCGTTTGATGCCGCACAAGGCGACCTTCGTTTGGTCAACGTCACGGCGGGAGCGGGCGGGAAATCGTATCTCAACTACACAAAAGTTCCTTCAAAACTGGTTGCTTTTTGTCAAGAAATGAACGAACGCAGACAGGCTTTGGTGGACAGTAAAAACCTTTTGGAGCAATATCTGTTGAGTTTCGATGCCCATTTGCAATTGGTGACTATCCATCCTTGGGCAGACGGCAACGGACGGATGTCGCGCCTGATAATGAATTACATACAATTTGAGTTTGGGCTTGTGCCTACGAAAGTGAAAAAGGAAGACAAGGCGGAGTATATCCAAGCCTTGGTCGATTCAAGAGAGCAAGACAGCACACAGCCTTTCCGAGAGTTTATGCTACGGGAGCACCTTGCCAATTTGCGCGAGGAGATAGAGACTTTTGTGCAAACAGAAGGTGGACAGAAAACAGAAAAGGTGGACAGAAAAGGTGGACAGAAAACCCGTGAGGCGATACTTGATTTGATTGAAAACGACGAAAAAATCACTTCCACAAAAATAGCACAAACCTTGGGAATCAATAGAAGTGCGGTAAGCAAGCACCTGAAAAAGATGCAAGACGAAGGCATGATTCGCAGGGAAGGTCCTGACAAAGGCGGCAAATGGATTATTGTAAAATGATGAAAACCAAAACCATATTATTTGTATTGCTGCTTTCAGCCAGTCCGTTGTTCAGTCAACAGAAAGACCCGCTTCGCCTCTCCGTGCAAGACTGCCTCGAAATGGCCTTGGAGAACAACATCGAACTGAAAAACAGCCAGTTGGAAATCGACAAAGCAAGGGCGACGAAGAAAGAAGCCCAAACCATGTATTATCCCACCGTTGCGGCACAAGCCGTGGCCTTCGATGCCCTCAATCCGATGATTACCGTTGGCATTGACGACATCGATAACGCCCAACTGCGGCAAATCCTCTATACGCTCTATGCCGAATACGGTGCCAACATGGGCTTGGACAAAGAATATTCCTTTGTGCAAAACGGCGTGATACTCAACGCAATGGCCACCGAACCGATTTATGCCGGAGGCCGCATCCGCAACGGGAACAAATTGGCCAAGTTGGGCATAGAAGCCGCTGAATACCAGTCAAAAGTGAAAGAAGACGAAGTGCGCTTGCAAACAGAAACACTTTATTGGCAAATCATTGCCTTGGAGGAGAAAAACGCCACTTTGGACGACCTCGACCAACTTTTGGACACCTTGGACAAAGACCTTTCTGGAGCCATTGAAGCGGGTTTGGCCATGCCCACCGACCAATACAAACTGCGCGTGAAGCAAAACGAAAGCCAACTCAACCGCAAGAAACTGAACGACGGCATCACCCTTTTGAAAATGGCCTTGGCACAATACATCGGCGCCGACTGGCAAACGATGACGCTGACCGACACACTTGGCCTTGAAACAGAGCCTTCGGCCTACTTCCAAATCGCATCTGAAGCCGTAGCACAGCGCAATGAAAGCCACCTTTTAGACCTCTCGCTGCTAGCCGAAGACCTGAAAAAGAAAATGACCCTCGGCGAAGCCTTACCTTCCCTGATGGTGGGCGGCAGCGCAAACTACAACACGATTTTCGAGAACTCGAAGCCCAATGCAATGGTATTCGCCATGCTTCAGATTCCCATTACTGATTGGCACAAGACCTCGTTCAAACTGAAGAAACACGACCTTGATGCCGAGATGGCCGAAAACACCCGTCGTGACTTCACTGAAAAGATGCAACTGCAAACGAATCAGGCGTGGTTCAACCTTGAACAGAGTTGGTTGCGCATCAGCATGGCACAAACCGCCCTGAGCGATGCCGAAGCCAACTTGAAAATCACGGAGGACTATTACGATGCCGGATTGGTCGCCCTTTCAGATGTTCTCGAAGCCCAAACCCTACTCAAACAAAGCCGCGACGAACTCACCGACAGCCGCGTGGAGTATCGGATTAATTTGGTGACTTATAAGCAACTGACCAAGGAGTAATCACACCATACTCCTCCAGTTTTGCATGATTTTTGTATTTTTGCCCCCAAATTTAAATTCAATCCGATGAAAAAACTCCTTTTCCTACTCCTTTTCGTGGCCACAGCCACTTTTGCCCCAGCTCAAGTGAGCAAAATGCTCGGCCAATGGAACACCTTCGACGACAAGACGGGCGACATGCGCGGCACCGTCAGAATCTATGAGGAAAAAGGCACCTATCAGGCCGAAATCATTTCGCTTTATGAGAAAGATGCCAACGGTAAGTACAAGGTGATGCAAGCGCCTTATCCGAAAGGATATGAGGGCGTGGTGGGCACCAAACTTTTCAAAGAGATGAAGGTTCACGGCGACCACCTGAAAGGCAAGGTCTACGACCCAGAGAGCCAAAAAACCTACCACGGCAAAGTGACTTACCACGCCAAAACCGACGAACTCATCCTACGCGGTTCGTTGGACAAGGCGGGACTTTTGGGTCGCTCGCAGACTTGGAAACGGAAGAAATAAGATTTTCTCACGCAGAATTATGGGAATTATGAGAAAGGACAATCCAATTCTCATAGTTCTGCGAATTCTGCGTGAGAAAAATTCTATACGTCAAACTTGAATTCGGCATCAAACCAGCCGGTGTCTTCCTTCAAAAGGTCATATTCCTCGCCCGTGAGTTTGTCAATCACATGCACGGTGCCTTTGATGTCGTCGTAAGTGAATGTAAACTGGGAGTTTACGTCGTCTTTAGGTACGTCCATTTTAGATGTTACTGTTGATTTTGGGCTGCAAAGATACACATTTTTCAGATTCCCAAACGTTTGTTCAACGCAGCAGTTTGCTCTTCAAAGCCTTTCTTGCCCAACAACGCGAACATGTTTTTCTTGTAAGCCTCCACACCGGGCTGGTCGAACGGGTTGACATCCAACAGGTAGCCACTCACGGCGCAGGCCATCTCGAAGAAGTAAATCAGTTCGCCGAGCACCTTTTCGGAGACTTCAGGAATGACGATGCGCAAGTTCGGCACGCCACCGTCCTCGTGGGCCAAAACGGTGCCTAACTCAGCCTTATGGTTCACCTCGGAGATGCGTTTGCCGGCGATGTAATTGAGTTGGTCAAGGTCTTCGTTTTCCATGGGAATACGCAGCTCGTGGTTCGAGTTTTCCACCGAAATCACGGTCTCGAAGAGGTTGCGCAGGCCGTCTTGGATGTATTGTCCCATCGAGTGGAGGTCGGTGCTGAAGGTGACCGAAGCAGGAAACACGCCCTTGTGCTGCTTGCCGTGGCTCTCGCCGTAAAGTTGCTTCCACCATTCGGAGAAGTAGACCAAACGCGGCTCGTAGTTGACCATGATTTCATTGGTCTTGCCTTGGGCATACAGGGCTTGACGCACCACGGCATATTGCGAAACGGGATTGTCGATAGTGGGATTTGCCTTGCAGAATTTCTCCATCTCAACGGCACCTTTCACCAAAGCGCGGATGTCGATGCCTGCCACGGCGATAGGCAGCAGACCCACGGGAGTCAGCACCGAGAAGCGGCCACCCACATCGTCGGGTACGATATAAGTCTTGTAGCCTTTCACGTTGGCCAGCTGTTTCAAGGCGCCTTTGGCCTTGTCGGTGATGGCGATGATGCGCGAGGCGGCTTCCTTTTCGCCGTATTTATTGATGATGTGCTGCTTCAAGATACGGAAGGCAATGGCGGGTTCCGTGGTCGTTCCCGACTTGGAGATGACCGCCAAGGAATAGTCCTTCTTGTCCAAAATGGCCATCAGGTCAGTGAGGTAGTCTTCGCTCATGTTGTGACCCGCATAGACGATGAACGGCTTCTCGCTCGTCAGCGGGGCGAAGTGGTTTTGCAGGGCTTCGATGACGGCACGGGCACCCAAATAGGAGCCTCCGATGCCGACCACGACGAAGATTTCGGATTTTTTCCTCAGTTCGGCGGCGGTTTTCTCGATGTCCGCCAACAGGCTTTCGTCGATTTCGGAGGGCAGGCTCACCCAGCCCAAAAAGTCGTTGCCGGCACCAGTCTTCTTGTAGACCGTATCGTAAACGTTTGATATTCTTGATTCTAATTCTTTGACAACCGCTTTGTCCAAAAACGGTTCGGTGTGTGTAAGGTCGATTTTCATGATGTTGAATGTTGTTGATGCTGCGAAAATAAGAAAAATTTATCCGCAACAATATTTTTTTGATTTTTTTGTTTTCATTTCAATGGATTTCTTACTTTTGCAACCTCAAAAATTACTAAATTACTAAAACGAGCCTGATTCTTTAAGACTATTATTAACTATTTATGCTGTATTTATAATTCTATGTTATGTCACAAATAAATGTATTATTGGCCGAAGACGATAGGAATTTGGGTATGATACTCAAAGCGTTTTTGGATTCAAAAGGGATTTTTACCACATTATGTATGAATGGCCAAGAAGCTTTGAACAGCTTCAACGCTGCTGATTTTGATCTTTGCGTTTTGGATGTGATGATGCCTGTGTTGGACGGCTTTGCCTTGGCAAGGCAGATAAAATCCGTCAGTCCTACCATGCCGATTGTTTTCCTCACTGCGAAGAAAGAACAGGATGATATTTTGGAGGGCTTCAGCATTGGAGCCGACGATTATATCACCAAGCCATTCAGTATGGATGAGCTGGTAGCTCGTATTCACGCCATCCACAGAAGGTGTTCCTACAGCAAGACACAGCCTTCGATTTATCATTTGGGCAGTTTCACCTTCGACGCGCCCCGCCACCTGCTGAGCAACGACAAGGAAACCAAGAAACTGACCACAAAGGAAGCCGATTTGCTGTTGCTTTTGTGCGAGAATATCGGCAACACCTTGGAACGTTCGAAAGCCTTGTTGCAGATTTGGGAAGAGGACACCTACCTCAATGCCCGTTCCATGGATGTGTATATCACCAAATTGCGTAGGTATTTCAAGGATGAACCTAAGGTGGACATCCAAAATGTTCACGGCGTGGGGTTCAAGCTGGTGGTGAAGTGACCGAATAGGCATTTGCTATACCAAAAAAACAGACGTAAAAGTCCGTAAAAGGATTTTTGCGCCTTTTTTTATGCCTTTTTTGTATTTTTGCGCTTATGAAACGCCATTGTCTCATAGGATTGGTTTTGCTGGCAGCCTTGGCCGCCTGCACCCCATTTACCAAGGACGTTGAGCCTGTCGAAACGCCGGTTCATAAGCCTGTTGAAACGCCGGTCCCTGAGCTGGTTCCTGAGCTGGTTCCTGAGCCTGTCAAAACATCGGTCCCTGAGCCTGTCGAAGGGCCGACCCCAGAATTATCCGCCATCGACAGCCTAATGTGGCAACACCCCGATAGCGCGTTGCAATGCCTGTTGGCCTGTAGAGACGTTTCCCGAAACGTCTCTACAAGGTTCGACGACCATTACGCCAACCTCCTGTTGGCCGAATTGCTCTACAAGAACGATTACGCCCAAACCAACCGCGCGGAATTGTTGCGGGCGGTGGGGTATTTTGATTCGTTGTTGGTGGCGGACACACGCGGTGAAGCGGACACACGCGGTGTGTCCCTACAGTCCCGACGCCGCAGGGACGCGCGGCGTGCGACGGCCCAAAACAGGACGTTTTTGGATGCCCGCGCCCATTATATTAATGGTGTGGGCTATTATGAGCGCGACAGCGTTGTGGATGCTTGCAAGGAATATCTGAAAGCCTTGGAGGTGATGGAAGGTTGTTTTGAGGAGGAGGAATTGGTGGGAAAGAAAGCGAAGTTTATGGCGTTGACTTATACGCATTTGACCAGTTTATTTTCCAATCTATATCTCCATGAGCAATCCCTCTATTTTGGGAAATTGTCGTTGGATTATTATGGAAAGTATAATGCTGAAGCTTGGCACATTGCTTGGGTGCTGAATGATATTGGAGCGCATTATGACATAATGGAGCAATATGACAGCGCGGCTTATTATTATGAACAGGCTATATATTGTGTGTCCGATTCGGTTAGCCAATTTTATAGAGCTATTGCCACACGGCAAGCCTTTTTGTCCTATGAAAAAGAGCATCTGCCAGAAAAAAGTTTGGCACAATTGTATCGTTTGGCAAGTCAAGCTGAAAATGACAATGAGCTTATGTCCCGATACCTTGTCTTGGGCGACATCTATTATTATGAAAGTCAATACGATTCGGCAAGGGTTTACTTAAAATGGGTATTTGATAATACGACAAATGCTGATAGCAAGATGCTTTCTGCCGAAAGATTGCAGAAGATAGCTTTATCGCAAGGGGATACTATGGTAGCAAACGGATATGCATTGACTATTTCGCAACTTACTAACCTAAAAGACGAAGATGGCAAACTTCACTCGAACCTATCCGCTCTTTGCCAACAGTATGAGCAAAACCTGCAAGAAACGCAGAACAGATTAAAGTTGCAAAAAGCAACAAGATATTGGGGCATCGTATTGGGTATAGTGCTATGTATTGTCGTTACTGTAACTTTTTTCCTTATTCTGAACCGAAAACGTAACAAACAGTTACAGACCGAAAAAGACGATGCCAATTACCGGTTGGAATCTGAACGTCAAACCCACAAGATGCAGCAAGCCGCTCTTTCTGGTCGTTTGAAGCAAAGCAACGAGGCCTTGCGCGATGTTTCGAAGCAGTTGGAACAGAGTATGGCGAATAATGCTTTGTTGGATGTATCGGGCGACCCAGACGATTACTCGGCTTATATTAACACTCCGATTTGTCAGTATCTGGTTAAGCTTGTCCACGAACAACAGTTCAAGTCAAAAATGGATTGTAGGATTTACAAGGACTCTGCTCTCAGTAAGGAGCAATTGCTGGCCTTGCATGATGCTGCTGAGAAAAAATTGCCGAGGTTCACATCACATGTCCGCCAGCAGTTTTCGGGTTTGACGGATGGCGATATGGATTATTGTTATCTCTTTCTATTAGGTCTCAACGAGGCGGATGTTTCTGCTTTGATGCAAAGAGCTTATACTACAGTTTGCGACCGAAGTAGGAAAATCAGTCGTATTATAGGAGCCAATGGTAGTCTTAATCATGCCTTACGCGGTCTGCTATCCGATTGATAATTGTTTATTAATTAAGATGTTATAAAAAAAACCCGTACCTTTCCGTACCATCAAATCCTTGACAAAGGTAGTGGTAGTGGTCTACTTTTGCATCGTGAATTTTAAAAACAAATCATTATGCAAAAGTTCAAAAATTTAAAACAATTGATTCTGCTGATTGGCCTATTGATGCCAACAGTATGGTGTGATGCAAGTGACCATAACATTGTAGATGGTTACAGTGGCATTACTATTCAACAAGGTGGAGCTTATCAAATTCCAAAAGGCTCCACCATCCAAGCCTCCATTGACGGCCACTCGCTCACCGTGGTCTTCACTGAAAACCTCGGCCAAGTGGCGGTGGAAATCACCACGGCTACGGGCGCAACGGTGGAATACTTATGGATTGTCACACCCAACGGCCTGCAAACCTACTTACCCCTCACTGGGGATTACGTCATCACCTTCACGCTTCCCAACGGGGATGAGTATTATGGTGAATTTACGGTAACGGATTAAACAACTAATTCAACAAACAAATTAAAAGTCAAAAAAATTAGAAATCATGAAAAAAGTATTATTGACATTAGCCATTGTGCTGCTAGCAGTGGCGGTACAGGCGCAGATTAAACTTCACCAAAATGGCCAAGTAAGTTTGGGAACTCTTTCAAATTCTTTTAATCAAGGTATCCAAATAGAACCGACTTGCTGCTATTTTAATACTACAAATCTTAATGAATATGGTTGGGTCAGCATGTCGCATCCAAAGCGTAGAACAACCAAATCGTGGATTGTGACAGACTCTATTAGTCAACACTCGCATGTTTTTTCCGTTACAGGTGAAGGCGCTGTTTATTATGGTTGTCTTTTGAATAGAGGACTTGACGGAGCCATGAATGAGAATCCGAGAAACCGTTCTGAAAGGATTGACGGGGAAGAGGCACTTTCCATTATCAATCAGATTTCTGGTTTTTATTATGAACCAAAAGAGGTGGAAATACCCAATCTTGAAGGCAATGAATATGTCGCCCAAGAAGCCATTCCTGACTTGATTTCGGATTACAGCAAGCGTATTGTAGGACTTTCAGCAAGAGAGCTTTCCGAGGTGTTTCCAGATGCCGTTCGTTCCGATTCTGACGGTCACAAGTGTATCGACTACAATTCCGTTTTGACCATGCTCGTTGAGGCTTTCAAGCAACAGCAGGCTAGGATGGACGGCCTCGAGAACGTTCTTAAGAAAAACGGACTGATATACGAAGAAAAACGCCCCTAAATCTTTGCAGCCATGAAAAAGTTTGTATATCTTTGCGGCATGATGTTGCTGAGCATGAACATAATGGCGCAGATTGACCTAAACGACAAGAACTGGGATACGGTTTTCATAGAGGATTTCTCAGGAAATCGGTATTGGGACAGACATTGGGACGATTCGACAGGTGTTTCTGGTTACAAGCCTTTGTGGAGGTGTTTCCATTATTGCCTTTGGAACTCGGGGGTTATCCATCCTAAGGAGTATTATGGTGATTTTTCAGCATACCAACCATGCAATGCTGTGTTTGATTCCGACAATACCTTGAAATTGGTTGGATCTTATAAAAGTGAAAAATGCATGACATGTAGTTCCGAAATATCAGACACCACTTTTTTGCCAGCTCCTTGGCACAAATATTGTCACTTTTGTGACGCCACTCCTCAACAAAAATATAACATCCACTATTTCTCAGGTATGATAGAGAGCACCGACTCGTTAGGGTATGGTTATTATGAAATAAAATGCAAGATGCCGATTCATAGAGGCTCCAGCGACGCTTTTTGGCTTTGGAGTGATTATGGCAAGTATGAAGAGATAGACATGTTCGAACATAGTTTCTTTTTTTGTAATGGAAATACAGAAAAGAGCTTTATTTCCGGTATATTCTACAATCCAGACGGTACAAATTATCATGACACCATCATCAATGGCGTGTTACATCACGGAGCTTTTAAATACGCACGTTGTTCTTATTATGTCCCAACAACATCTACATCGCTTGACCAATACCATACCTATGGTTGTCTTTGGCTTCCTGAAAGGGTGGCCTGGTATTTCGACGGAGTGCTCTACAATGAAGAAACTGACCCCAGTCATATTCCACAACATCCTATGTGGCTTAAAATCACGCATTATCAAGATTCGGCAGCAATATTAAGTAACAATCCAGAAACATGGTGGCATGAAACCGACGAAATGACCATTGACTATGTGAAATATTATCGGTTGAAGACCGATTGCGACACGGATTTGGTTATTCGAAGCACCTTTGCTTTCCAAAATTTCAACAACAATCCTTTAAATTACACAGTAAAGCGTTCCATTACTATGGGAGGTCAAAACACAACAATGGTGATTCCAAATAATATCAACTTCACCATGCGTGCAGTTGACTCCATTACCATTGACGGCGCATTTGAGGTTCCTTGTGGAACCGAAATGACATTTATCACACAAGAGTGTCCTGAGTGTTCTCAGGAAGGCTTGTATTTCAATGGCTTTTGTCCTTTATAACTTTAACAACGTAAAACTATGAAGAAACAAACAATTTTATTATTCATGACATTACTGGGTCAGTTTCTATATGCCCAAGAGGGCGAAATCATTTATCAAGAATTTGAACCAGCCATTCACTATTCGTTCATCTGTGACTTGAATGCTTCTTTTGCCGAGCCATGGGTTCCGATAGACTTGGACCACAACGGAGAAAATGATTATTGGTTTCACGTTAGGAGAGATGAATGGTATTGTGGGCAACGTATGACGTTTACGTATGGTTCAACCGTCCCGTATAATATGTCTCGTCAAAGATTGGTTCACGAAGGCGACACTCTCTCCAAGATTGATTTAGGGATGGAAGGGAGTACTGTCGTTTTTAAAACCACAGGTATCTATTGGATAGGTGTCAGATGGCAAAGGGATGAAGGCTATTGTTATGGGTGGATTAAGACAAGTTTGGAATCCTCAGATTTCACTTTCGCTGGCGACCCTATCAATATGCAGTTTTATATTCACGGTATGGCTCTCTGTACCCAACCGGACTATCCGCTCATAGTCGGCCAAACCAGCTTCGATTGGGACGTGGTAGATAATGAAGAAATCCCCATCGCCACCGTCCACCCCAACCCCACCACAGGCGTTGTACGAATCATCGGTAAAGACCTGAAAGCCGCCGAAATCATCAACACGCTCGGCCAGCGCGTGGCCACGGCACAGGGCAAGGGCGACCAAATGACAATCGACATTGCCAACCTGCCGGAGGGCGTCTATTTCGTCCGCATCACCAACGAGCAAGGGCGCAAATGCGTGCGCAAGGTGGTGAAGGAATGATCGCAACAGGTCTTGTAGGGGCTGTCACACCGTGGCAGCCGCCATTGCAACCATTACGACAAGCGGCTGCCGTAATACGACAGCCCTACAAGGTCAAATACATTACATTAATCTTGCGGCCACGATTCAAATGGGGGCAGCATAACACTTGTGTCGCCTACAAAACCGAAGGTTTCGTCCACGGGAATCAATTGCGTGGTGTTAGTCAGGATGGCGAGGAAACGGCGGTGTTTCGCGTCGCGGATGATGAGGCTACGGTAGCCTTTCCACCAGCCAAAATGGAAATAAACCTCGGGGTACTCGCGGCTCATGCGCCAACCGAAACCGTAGTTTTCGTTGTTCTTCCAATCGGGCGAACCCGGCTTGAAGGCCTCGGCCTGAAGGCTGTCGGGCAGCAGCAGGTGGCTGTCTAAGGCGAGGTTGAACTTGAACAAGTCCTCCACGGTGGAGAACATGATTTTGTCGCCCATCACGCCGTTCAGGTAGTCGTTTCGCGCCTTCACGGGGCCGCTTTTATACACGTCGTGGCCATGCACTTCCACGGGCATATACATTGACACAGCTTCGTCGTCGCGCATGGAATAGATGTAGGAATGCGTCATGCCGCAAGGCTCGAAGATGCGTTCGCGCATGAAGTCCTCGAAACGCTCGCCGCTGGCTTGTTCCACCACCGAAGCCAATAGCGCATAGTTGATGTTGTTGTAGAAAAAACAGACATCAGGCGCATTGTAAGGCATGGGAACCTTTTCCGCCATCATCTTGATCATCGCCTCGTTGGAGAAGGGCTTCCGGCGGTCGGGCCAATGCTTGTCGGCCATGGCGTCGTAGCGCGGCAGGCCTGAGCGGTGGGTCAGCAGTTGCCGAATTGTGATGCCTTCGTAGGGCAGTTCGGGGATGTATTTCCGCACGTCGTCGTCGTAGCTGAGTTTGCCTTGGGCGTTCAACAGCATGATGGCCTCGGCGGTGAACATTTTCGAGTCGGAAGAAAGCTGGAAGGCATCGTCGACGCGAAGTGAGTCCTTGTGCCGCTTGTTCAAGTCGCGCCAGCCAAAAGCCTTTTCGTAGATGATTTGTCCCTGCTCGGCATACAGCACCACGCCGTTCATTCCCGCACGGTGTTGGTTGGCGAACACCTTGTCGGCCATCTTCGCCCGTTTGGCCACGATTTTTTGATTCAAGTCGATGAAAATGCTGTCGGTATTGACCACAACATCACCTTTCCCGTGCCTTCCACAGGAAAAGAACGACACCGACAAAAACAGCAGAAATACTATGCAAAAACCTTTTCGCGCCATAATGGAAGGGCAAAAATAGGGAAAAGTATCGTAAAAACCGCCGTTTTTGATTCAAAATAAGGATTCTCGTGGCCTAATTCACTAATTATTACTACTTTTGCAGCCCAATACAACCAACAAATATTTTCATGTCACAATTTACAGATTTTGGATTGAATCCCGCTCTGTTGAAGGCTGTTAAGGAGCTGGGGTTTGAGAATCCTATGCCGATACAGGAGAAAACCATCCCTGTACTCTTGGAGAAAGATGTTGACTTTGTAGGCCTTGCACAGACGGGAACGGGCAAGACGGCTGCCTTTGGCTTGCCGCTGTTGAACAAAATTGACGCTTCGCAGCGTTGCGTTCAGGCGTTGATTCTGTGTCCGACCCGTGAGCTTTGCATGCAGATTACCCGCGACTTGCGCAACTATGCCAAGTACATTCCTGAAATTCTGATTGTGCCCGTTTATGGCGGTGCCAGCATTGAGGCGCAGTTCAAGGACTTAGCCAAGAAACCGCAGATTATCGTGGCTACGCCCGGTCGTCTGCGCGATATGATTCGCCGCAACCGTGTCGATTTCACCAACGTGAAGACCATGATCCTCGACGAGGCCGACGAAATGCTCAACATGGGCTTCCAAGAGGAGGTCGACGACATCCTCGAATACATGCCCAAGGAAGGCCGCCACACCATGCTTTTCTCGGCCACCATGCCGAAGGAGGTGGAAGCCATCCTCAACAAGTACATGACCGACCCCGTGAAAGTGGCCGTGGGCGAACGCAACTCAGGCACCGCCAATGTCGATCACATCTATTACATGATGGCCGCCAAAGACCGCTACTCAGTGCTGAAGCGCATCATCGACTACACACCCTCGATTTATGGCATCATTTTCTGCCGCACCAAACTCGAGACGCAAGAGATTGCCGACAACTTGATTCAAGATGGTTACAATGCTGCCGCCTTGCATGGCGACCTCTCGCAAGGGATGCGCGACAATGTGATGGACCACTTCCGCAAGCGCAGCCTGCAACTGTTAGTAGCCACCGACGTGGCCGCCCGTGGCATCGACGTGAAGGAACTGACGCATATCATTAATTACAACTTGCCCGACGACATCGAGACCTACGTACACCGCAGCGGTCGTACAGGTCGTGCCGACAAACGTGGTATCTGTCTCAGCCTCATCAACTTGCGTGAGAAGAGCAAAATCAAGAGGATTGAGAAAATTGTGGGTCGTCCCTTCGAGAAAGGTATGATTCCGACGGGTAAGGAAGTGTGCGAAAAGCAACTTTTCAACCACATCGACCGCATCGAGCATGTCGACATCAATCGCGAGGACATCGATGACTACCTGCCCGTCATCTTCCGCAAGCTGGAATGGATGAGCCGCGAGGAACTCATCACCCGCATGGTGGCCCTCAACTTCAACCGTTTCTTAGACTATTACAAGAATGCGGTTGACCTCAACGTGGATGAACGCGACGAGAAGAAGGACAAGAAAGAACGCAAGAAGGAACGCGAGCACCGCGACGAGACCATGAAACGCCTCTATTTTGGCATGGGCAAGAACGACCACATCCTGCCGCAGAAGATTATCGGCAAGATTAATGACGTGACCCGCTCGAAAAACATCCCGATTGGCCGCATCGACCTTTATGGCGACTATTCCTACGTGGATGTGGAAGAGAGCTTCGTCCCGATGATTCTGGAATGCTTCGCCGACCCGCGCAGCAACCCGCGTGGCATCGTCGTGGAGGTGGCCAAAGACCAGCCCGAGCGCAAGAAAGGCGGAGAAAAGAAAGACTTCGGCGAGAAGAAAGAGCGTAAGGAACACCGCGACCGCGACGATTTCCGTGGCAGCGAACGCCGTGAGAAACGCGACGACTTCCACGAAAAACGTGACCGCCGCGACGACGACTTCTTCGAGAAGAAATCGAAGAAAAAGAAGGACTTCGACGACGACAAACCCTACTACAAGTCGGAACGCTCCCGCGATGGCCGCGAATGGCTCGACCCCGACTGGAAAGACCATTTGGATGACATCGAAGTCTTCATCGACGATGACGACCGTCCAAGCCGCAAGCAGCGCAACGCTGAACGTGGTTTTGGCAGCAAGAAGGGTAGTGGTGCTTCCAGTTCGAGAGGTGGCAGTTCACGCGGTGGATCGTCGAGAGGCGGCGGCTATTCCTCTTCTCGCGACTCAGGTCGTGGCCGCCGTGGAGCCAGTCGCTATGACGATGATTACTACTCGCCGCGCCGCCGTGGCGGTGGAGGCCGCAGGAGATAGTTTTTGTCACAAAACCGACAAAACTTTCAAAACTTTGTTTTTTAATATGTTGGGATGGCAACGGCTCGCAACCGCTTGCCGTTGCTTAACCCGACAAAAGTAAGGCTCTAAAATACAAATTAAGTATGATAGATATTGAAACTTTAAAGAACTATGCTTACGATACGATTGGAGCCATTCATGAAGTTCACAAGGAATTAGGACCCGGTCTGAGTGAAAAAGATTCAACTACATGAGATTAATGAAGGCTTCTGTCGGTATTTTGGCCAATTTCTATCCTAAGTTTGCTGAAATTGAACGTTATTTCTTTAGTCCAGAAGACAATGAGATATATGGTTCCGACGGTTTTCCCGTCAGAAAATATGTTTAAGTTTTTCACGGCGTTGGAAAGGAGCCGGTTGGCGACTTTCCATGTCAAGCAAATAGTTTTGTATGTTTTGATTGTTTTGTGATAAAAAGCGATGGCTAAACTTAAGACATGGGTAAAAGCTGCCCGTCCGAGGACGCTGCTGCTTTCTTTTTCAGGTATACTATTAGGTGGATTCTTGGCTTTTGACCAGTTAAGGTTCCTGAGCTTGTCGAAGGGCCGACTTTATCTTGTTGTGCTTTTCGCCACCTTGACCGCCATCCTTCTCCAAGTTCTCTCCAACCTCGCCAACGACTACGGCGACTTCAAAAAAGGCACCGACAGCGCGAAGCGCGTAGGCCCGCAGCGCGAGATGCAAAGCGGAGCCATCACCGAAAAGGAAATGAAACAAGGCTTAGCCTTCACCTCTGCCTTGTGTTTGGTTTCCGGTGCCCTGCTGATTTTCGTCTTTGCCCGCCTGACTTGGCAAGAATTAGCGGTTTTCGCTGCCTTGGGCCTTGGAGCGGTGCTGGCTGCCCTACTTTACACTTTGGGCAAGCATCCCTACGGTTATCAAGGTCTCGGCGACTTGTTCTGCTTCCTGTTTTTCGGTTGGGCAGCCGTGGCGGGAACCTTCTATTTGGCCACAAAAACAATAGATTTCAGTGTCTTGTTGCCCGCAAGCGCGATGGGATTCCTCTCCAACGCCGTCCTGAACATCAACAACATGCGCGACTATGAGAACGACAAGGCTTCGGGCAAGAACAGTCTCGTGGTAAAGTTAGGCTTGAAAAAAGCGTTTGTCTATCATTGCCTGCTCATAGTTGGGGCGTTCATTTGTTTGTCCATTTACCTTATTTTGAAATACGCACCTTATTATACATACGCTTTTTGGCTGCTTTTCCCCTTGTTTTTCAAGGATTTGAGATCCATTAAAACCACCAAGCCTGAATTGCTTGACCCTTTTTTGGGACGGCAAGTCAAGCATAGTTTTTTGTTGGTTTTGGTTTATGGGGTGTTGCTTATCATTTGAACAGAGGAAATGAGGGGGGCTAAATTGTTGTTGTTTCAGAAAAAAGTTCTATCTTTGCAACCGACATTAATTTAATGGCCATTAAATTAACGACGGTTAAATTAAATATGATAGGATATGAAATTTTACGATAGAACGACTGAATTACAGATACTTGAAAAGAATTGGCAACAGTCCGCCAACCGTTCCATGATGACCACACTCATCGGAAGACGGCGTATAGGAAAGACTGCTTTATTGCTGAAAAGTGCGGAAAACACACCGTTTTTGTATTTGTATGTGTCGAAAGACAACGAACAGGTGCTTTGCCGTAAATTCCAGCAACAGGCGCAAAACGCACTCGGTCTGCAATTTTATGGACAAGTGGAAAATTTCGGCAGCCTTTTCAAGGAGTTGATGAAATATGGTGAAAATCACCATTATACGCTCATCATTGACGAGTTTCAGAATTTGTTGGGCATTAACGCTGCCATTCCGAGCGAGATACAAGACATTTGGGACCGCAACAAGGACAAAACCCATGTCAACCTCATTCTCTGCGGCTCCATCTATTCCATGATGAAGCGCATTTTTGACCACAGCGACCAGCCGCTTTATGGCCGCCGCGACTCACACTTGCGCCTACTCCCTTTCAGTATCGAAACGTTGAAATACATCTTGGCCGACCACAATCAAGAATACAAGCCTGACGATTTGCTCTGCCTTTACATGCTTACGGGCGGAGTGGCCAAATATGTCGCCTTGCTGATGGATGCCCGCGCCACGACCAAACAAAAAATGCTCAACTATGCCCTGTCGCCCGACTCGCCCTTCCTGACCGAAGGCACTGAATTGCTGATTTCGGAGTTTGGCCGCGACTATGGCACTTATTTCTCTATCCTTCAACTCATTGCCAGCGGCATGACCACACAAAACGAGATTGACAGCATCATCGGGAAAAACACGGGAGCCTACTTGAACAACATGCACGAGGATTATCTTTTCATCAGCAAGAACACGCCTTTGTTGAGCAAGCCAGGCGTGAGGAATATCCGTTGGCAAATTGACGACTGCTTTCTGCGCTTTTGGTTCCGCTTCGTCTATCCCTACCAAGGCTTGATAGAAAGCAACCAACTCAGCCTGCTAAAACAATATGTGACAGACAATTACTCGCAATTCACGGGACGCACTTTGGAGCGTTATTTCCAAGAGAAAACAATGCAAAGCGGCAAGTTCACGAAGGTAGGCAACTGGTGGGACCGCAAAAGCAAGAACGAAATCGACATGGTGGCTTTGAATGAATTTGACAAGACCTGCCTCGTGGCCGAAATCAAGCGCAACAAGGACAGAATCGACATAAAAGATTTGCAGGAAAGGGTGCTCGCCCTGCCTTCGGAGTTTTCGTCGTATCAGATACGGATGGAGGGGCTTTCGTTGGAGGATGTGTAGGCCTATGGTTTTCAAAACTGTTGCCTACAACCAACACTTTTTGACAAAAACTGCTGGTTAAAGCCAACATTTTAATCCCAAACACACCCAAAATCTTGGACTTTTCCCCAGAAAAAGTTTGGACTAAACCAAACTACAACATGTTCATTTCCAAGATATTAAAGTTTTTCAACCACAAAAAAGTTTGGACTACTCTTTCTATTGCTTGACAAATATGGTAGTTTTGCCTCGTCATTTCAAAAACAAGTCACTATGCGTAAAAACTTTCGTTTTTTCATTCTGCTGCTTCTTGCCAGCAACTTTGCTTTCGGCCAAGACACCTACCTTTGGCCCATTCAAGGAAAAAAGGCCGGCGACGACATCCTTTACCGCCCGCAAGACTACATAGGCGTGGCCGATGGTGTGACCCAAGCCGAGTTGAATTTTGACCGTTTAATTATTGGTGCGCCTTTTTGGACGCCCGTGCTTTGCCCCGTGGATGGGACAATTACTCATGCCAACATTTTCTACCACAATAGTTTCAGTTGTTCTGTTGACGTATTTAACCAACAAACGGGCAACTTCGAGCAAGACTCCCTGCTGTTCGTCGAATGGGGAATGTCGCCGGAAAAGATTCGTTATATGAACACAAGTGTTTCCATTCGCGTTGCCGACGGACGAGAGGTGCATGTGAGCGGTATGCGCCCGCTGCGGCTGTTCAAGACGGGTGAGACCGTGCATCGGGGCGATGTGTTGGGCACCGTGGGCTATTATTACAAGCGCATCAAGGAGCCTTGTGTGGTGGTCAGTATCTCGAAAAACTCGAAAGCCGTTGACCCGATGACGCCTTTTGGGCTGAAAACCACCTTCATCCCGCCTAAGGTGAACAACAAGACCCAACTGACCCGTGAGGAGGCACAAGCCGACATTGATGGTATGATGGCCACTTTAGAAGATGCTTTCCCTGGTCTGTATGACTACACACCGAAAGAGGAATTCGATACCTATATAAAGACGAAAATGGCTGCGATGGACGGAACCGTTGACATCGTTGATTTTGAAATGCTGGTTTTCAAGACTATTGGCAAAATCCATGACAGCCATACGACTATTATTTCAGAGCCGAAAGCGAAAAGAGGCGCAAATAGGCTGTCTCCTTCGGTGTGTTTGGGCTGGTTTAACGACACGCTACAAGTATGGCGCGCTGCTGCGAAATACAAAAACTATCTCGGCAAAAAAGTGGTTTCAGTAAATGGCATTCCCGCCGATTCCCTTAAAACCATGGTGTTGGAGTATGTCGCCTTTTTCGATGGCTATGTGAAGAGCTATGGGGATTATGTGCTTTTGTATGGAATGGATACTTACTACTGCAACCAAATTGCCAAGAATGCTAACTTCACTGTCACCTTTGCCGATGGCGAGACAAAACATTTTGAACAAATGAAACCCAAAGACCCTTACCGCGAACCACAATGGTTAGAATACCAACACCGCCATTTCCATGCAAACGAAAAGGCACATTTTGAGTTTGAAAAACTCTCCGACACGATGGCTTATCTCGTTCTTCATACTTTCGAATTGGACGATTTGGAAATGGAGCAACTAACTGAAATCTTTGCCAACCTCGTTGCCGACAGCATCCCCAACCTGATCCTTGACCTTCGTTTCAACCACGGTGGACCGCGAGAGATAGCGGAAAATGTGTATTCCTATCTTGCCCAAAAGTCTTTCTGCACCAGTCTGCGCAAAATCGTGAACAAAAAAGGTGGTTATCAATGCTTCGGCAGTTGTCCTGTGGATGCCAACCAAGAAGACTATTATCCTGATTACAAGCCGCTTCCGAATGGTGAGGGGTTTGTAAAGGACGAGCCGGAATGGAAGTCACCTGATTCTTTAGTCAACTATAAAGGGCGGCTGTATCTGCTCACCAACGAGACTTCGTTTTCGGCTTCCACCATGTTTGCAGGCTGGGTGAAAAAGCAGAACCGTGGTGTCATCGTCGGGCGCGAGACAGGCTCGGCTTACCATCAAATGAAGGCAGAGAATTTCACGCAATACATATTGCCCATTTCCGATATTGCCATCCAAATACCGATTATTAAAATTGTATTTGACACGGTGGTCAATGAGCGTTTCCCTTATGGTCGCGGTGTGCTTCCCGACTATCCCGTCAACTTCAC
>Ga0265298_10001324_pt1 | contig 36602 bp, 42 predicted proteins | sample AusTroGonzalo_MG_3_FD_193486 | JGI IMG/M metagenome (GOLD analysis project Ga0265298, IMG submission 193486) | Bovine rumen microbial communities from tropical cattle in Woodstock, Queensland, Australia - Gonzalo_01 | ecosystem: Host-associated > Mammals > Digestive system > Stomach > Rumen ...
CTTCGGAAAAAGGCAAATTTGCTTTTTATAAAAAGCGGTATATGCACGGCCACACACCGCCAACACACTGATAATAAACAAAATACAATTTTATAAATATTTGATTACCTTTGTATTGTCATTAAATAAACACAAAGCAATGGAAAAAGAAGCCGAAGCCATAGGGCAATTCATCAAAGCCGAACGCCAACGCCAGGGGTTGAACCGCCTAACATTGGCAGGTCTGGTCGGCAAAGGCGAAACGCAGATTCGCAACACCGAAGAACAGACAATAAAAACCGAATTGCGAAACATTTTGCTTTCGCTCAACCAATTAGGCTATACGTTGGTTGTTGCGCCTATACGTAAAAATGTTGAGAACCAACCGCAGGAAAACGCTCAACACCAATAGCCAGCGTGTCGAAAGCGTCCGAGCCGTCGGTGCGGTTTTCGAGTTTGTCTTCTTCTGTTTCGGCCAACTTTTCGCCGCGTTTGTCCTTTTTGTTGTTGTAAACGCCCGCCGTCCTGATAGATATAAGCAAGTCTTCGTTGTTTCCTTCGTTGAATATCGGCTTTAGATTGGTTTGCCCCGCCAGCATTCGGTTAATAAGCAAATATTTTTCGTGGTGTGCCATAGGGTTGCCGATGTAAACAGGCGTAACGGTCCAGCCGTGCCGTTCAAACTCTGTGCAGATAACAAACTTAAAGTCTTCGTTGTTTACGGCATAGTTGCTGCCCAACGCTGTGCTGTCGTAGTAGTATATAACTTCGTGTGTGTCGTGTGGTTGGTAGTAGGCGCAGAAGTCGGCAATAAGTTCGGGCAATTTGCGCTCATATTTAACGTAAAAAGATTTGATAACCTTAAGCGTGCGCCCGTCAACCTGGCCAGCCACAAGCCAGTTAATATTTGCGTTGTAGTCCATACCAATACAGATAGGCTGCCCGGCTATAAGGTCGGCGTCCTGTTTGCACGTTTCGGCGGCCAGCGTCTTAAAGTTGTAGTCGGCGTTCAATAGGTAACTGTTATCGTAATTGCTATAAAGGTGGTTTTCAGTTAGGCAGGCGTAGAAGCCGTCCTTTGTAATGCCGATGCGCTTGCACAGAATCGACGTTTGGAACGTTAGCGGCGGCAGGTCGCGTTTCATTTGCTTTATATATTGTTCGCCAAGTATTTGCATATTCCAAATACTCGAAAACTCACCGTAAAACAGCGCGTTAGCCCTTAACTTCTCGATGTCGTCAGACAAGCCCCGATATTCCAGTTTCAGGGCTGTTGTGTTTTTGCCCTCCGCTTCGGCGGCTGCAATGCGCTGCCGTAGCCGCCAAAGTTCATAAACGCCCGATTGTATTGTGCTTATTAGTTCGTTGTCGCATTTGTCTTTATAGTTCAAAAACCAACTGCCCTTTTTGGTTACGGGCATATCCGAAGTAATTAGCATTCCGTGGTGAAACGACAGGTGGCCGAATATCTTTTGTTGCCCGCGGTTGGCTGGCATTGCTTCGTCTTTGAGCCTGTCGAAGTTGACAAACTTTGCTTCGTCAACGTCGAGCGCATCGTAACTTAAACTGTTGGCGGCTCCTGGCACGTCCTGCGAAAGTATGTAACCAACAGCACCAGTATAAAAGGAAATAACGTGCGTATAGTCGGCCACGGGGTAAAGCGGTGGCGGAAACGCCGCGCTTTTGGGCGGTTGTTTGCCGATAAAGTAGTGAACGTCGCGGTGGTAGCCCCAGTCTTCCCAAACTTGCAGCATCGACGGCAGCGTGTTTGTTAGTGCCTTTTTGAATGTAGGAACCACAAAGCCGACAGAACAGCGCGGCATTTGTTGAAAGTTGCGCAGGTTAAACCAGGCGTGAAGTGTCGCTTTGCCGATGCCGCGCCCGCCAACAAAAACGGTGTCTTTGGCGGCAGTCTGAATAACGATTTGCTGCGGGTCGTTAAAATATTTAGCGTTTGCCATTGTCTGCGCCCTCCGTCATTAATTCGTTAACGTCGTTAGCCTCCACAAAGCGCACGTCTTCTATTTGTTCGTTCCAATAGCGGTGTATGGTGGCTTTTATCTTTTCCCGAATGTTTGGTATCGGTTTAAAGCCTATAACGGTCGGGTCGTCTGTCATAATGAATTGCTGCGGGCGTAACGTTTCCCAGCGCGTGTCGAGCACGTCTTCTTTGTCGAGTTGGTTGTATTTGGCGTATTGGCCCAACGCCTTAACCATTGCGTCAATATTGCCCGCCTTTTTGGCTTCGTCGTAAGCGTCCCTAATCATTTCGTTAAACTGAAAACGAATATAGTCCTTACTTACTTTGCCCAGGTCGGCCAGAAGCGAACGCAAAAGGGCAACGTACTTATAGGCAACCTGGCGGCTGTGTCCGTAGCGTGTTTCGATTAATTCCAGAATATCGCGCTCTCGTGTGGTCGGGTAGGCAATCCAATGGTTATACACGTCGCGCAGTTGCAGAATGCGCGTTTGTTCGTCGGGTGTTAGGCCGTTGTCTGCCATTTCGGTAGGGGTGGCAAAAAGGTTGAGCCTGATTCGCTCAATTACGGCGTTAGAAAAAGCACTCATATACGTTTATTTTTTGATTATTTCGCCTTTGTTCGTTTTTTGCGTCGAGTTCGTAAATAAAAGGTTGCCGCAATTTTTTTACGGCAACCCTTCGCGACGCATTATTTTAACTGATACCTAATTGCAATAGTTTTTCAAGCGTTTCGGCCTCAAAGTTTACGTTCAGCCTTTTGCACTCATCGAAACGGCTTTGCATTTTTTCGCGCAGGCGGTCGGCCTTGCTGGTTTTGCCGTTGGCCACAAAGTCGGCCAGTTTGTCAATATTGGTAACAATGTAGCCGCGATACGTGCCAATGGCTTTCGCCAGTTCGTCGGGGTCGGCTGCATTTTCTTTGCTTTCGGTTGGTTGGTTGCCGTCCGCTTTTGCTTCGGCGGTGTCGTAGCCGTCGTAAGTGTTGTAGCATTTACGGTAACGGTCGTGCAGTGCCAACAGTTCTTTAAGGTGGGTGTAACGCTCGCAGGGCTTGTCGGCACTCATTAATTTTAGTTTTTCGTGAAGGCTGCGCATCGTAACCATTATGTCGTGCGCCTCAAAGAAAAGGTTTTGCACGTCGGCGGGCAGTTGGTTGTGGTCGGCCCGCTGGCCTTTGAGCGGCGTTTCGGCGGCTTTTTGTGCCGTTGCAATGGTGGCGGCTACTTCGGTTGTAACCTTTTTATCCATTACGGCAACCTGTTGCAGCGTTAGGCCGTCGAGCCTGTAAGCCAGATGTTTGCGCAGTTCGTAAATAAGTTTTTCTTTCAGTTTTTCAGGGTTGCGCACAATGTTGTTGTATAGCACTTTATTGCGGTTGCATTGCAGCAAAAGGGTTGCACCCTTTACAATGTCCTGGTCTTGCGGCATTGCGTTTAACCAGTCCTGAATTTGTTTTGTAAACTTATTGTCAATCATTGTTTTGCTTTTTTAGTTATAAAAATAGCCGCCGCCGTGTGGTAGGCCGACAGCGGCTATTATTAGCGGGCTTTTTTTACACCGTTGCCCACGGTGCCGAGGCTTTTAAAGTGCAGCCCGTAGGCCATAGCCCGCGGGTGCACTGTTTATGTTTGCTTTTTGAGTTGCGGGGGCACGTTGCCGCACCGCCCGCTAATCAAAAAATAAACGTCTGGTTAGTTCGAACCCGAACCCGAACCGCTTGCGCTGCCCGACGAAACGGGGCTGCCGTCTGCGCCGCTAATGGTGCCGTCGGCGGTCTCGATGTTGCCAGGATAGAACGGGGCGGGGCAAACGTCGGTAACTTCCACTTCAATTGTGGTGCCTGCGCTGTCGGTTGGCTGTGAGCCTGACTGCTGGCTTACTTTTGTTGTGGTTTGGAACATTTCGTTACCCAGAACGCGGGCTTTGCCGTCTTTTTCAAAGATAATGAAAACCAAGTCGTCGCTGTTAGCCTGGCGTGCGAAGCCTGTTGCCTGCTCTTTGGTTCCAGGATAAAGGAACGTGCCCTTATTGAGCGAAGTAATGCAGGGCTGGTCGCCTTGTGCTTCGCTGCTGATGTTCGATTGTTTGTCAACAACGTCGATTTTGCGCCAAACAACGTCAGCGGCCAACGTGAAGTTGCCGTTGTAGGTTGCCAGATTTGCCATGTGTTGCCCAGGGTCGCCAGTTGCTTTCGGCAATGTCGGCCAGGTAACAATATCTTTTTTCGGCAGGTAGTAAACTGCGCCGCGAATGCCTGGCAAAACGGGTTCACCCTGGCACCAGTCCAGGCCTTCGTATAACGATTGATTTGTGCAAGTTGTAGCCATAATTCTATTTTTTAGAATGTTAGACAATTAGTTTATTATTCGCCCGAACCCGAACCGCTTGCGCTGCCCGAACCTGAAGCCGAACCGCTGCCGCTTTGCGACGAAGCCAACTTAACGGCTAACAGACGCTCTTTGCTGATTGATTCGAATTGAACGCCAAAGAACATAGTTGCTGTGAAAGTCAACAACAGCGGTGCGTATTGGCCGACAATAAGTTGCTCGAGGTCGCTTTCCTGGTCAACACCGATAAGCATATTGCTGCGTGTGGTGAGTTCGAAGTAAGGTGCGCCCTTCTTGTTTGCCAGCGGGACCAAACGGCAACGGCCGCCGCTGCCCTCGACAAACGTTTTGTCGAAGCCCTGATTGTAAACCATTGGGCCGACGGTTGTCTGATAGTCGTCCACATACTTGTCGTAAGTGTCCTGGTCGATAAACAACAGCGAATCTTCCTCGCGCAGTTCGTCAGATGCAGCGCGATAAATTGCTTTGATAACGTCGTAAGCGTTCGACGAAGTGATTGCGGTGTCGAGCACAAAAAGGTTGCCTTTTGCTGCGGCAACGTTGCCTGCGGTCTCTTCGGCGGCCAGAATGGTGTCGAAGCCGTTGAAAAGGGTTGCGCTGGTTGTGCCCAGGTCGTTGCGAACGGCCGAGAACAGAACCTTGTTAAGGTTTTTGCCCAGCTGTGCGGCCAGAAACGCCAAAACCTGACGTGTAATGTCAGTTTCCTTCAGGGCTTCGCCTTTGGTGATTGACGAGCCATAAATTGATTGATAAACCGAGTTCGGGTCGAAGTCTTTGATTACAGAACCGAAAAAGGTCTCAAGTGTGCGGCCGACAACGTTAATGTCTGAAGTGTCCTTGCGGCTGTTGCTGTAAGGGCCAAACTGAATGTCGCCCGCAAGTTCGCCTACAATTTCCTTGTAGCGAATGCCTGGCCTCAATGTCATATACGGCAAAGATTTTTCCAGGGCAAGCACTGGCATTTGCAAAAGTTCCTTACGGAATTTGATTGCGCTTTTTTGCAGTGCGTCGGGGGTAATGTTTACTGCTGTTCCCATTGCTTTAAGTTTTTAGAGATTAGATAAGATTTTTAATGTTCTCGTACATCGACGCTGCCGAAACGGCGTTGTCAACTTCAGGCTCGACGTGTTTTGTTTCGTCGCCTGGCAGATTCTCAAGGGCCGCAACTTTCTCTTGCAACTCTTTAATTGTGTTTTCCTTTGCCTCGTTGTCGGCCTTCAGGCTTTCAATTGCGGCAGCGTTCGCCTTCAATTCGTTGTCAATGGCCGTCAGTTGGTCGGCGGTCATCGACACTGAATTTTCTTTGTCCTCAAAGCCTTCCACTTTGAGCAAGGCATTCAAATTCAGATAGTTTGTAAGCATTGCTGATACATTTTTGTTAAACATATTTTTTATTTTGTCGATAGCCGACAGTTTATTTTCGCGTGGTTTTGGCAGCGGCAACCCGAAGGCGTTGAGTTTGTTTTCGATTGCGGCAGGCGCGTATTTAAGCCCTGTGCCGATTTCGTCAACAAAGCCCCAGTTTTTGGCTTCGTCGGCGGTGAGCCAGGCGGCTTCTTTAAGAACTGCCATTATTTCGTTGGCGGTGTGGCCGCTTTTCTTTGCATACATTTTCGCCAGAACAAGGTCCATTTTTTCGTTGTCGCGCTTGTTCTTTTCGAGTTCGTCGATAAGGTCCTGCAATTGGTCGGCGTTGAGCGTGTCCCAGATGTCAACCCAATTCATAACCTTGTGCACAAGGTAAAAGGCGTTTTCGTCGATAACTGTTTTCTTTGCGCCCAGTGCCAAAACAGTGGCCGCGCTTGCGCAATAGCCAAACATAAACACTGTAACGTCGCCGTGCTCATTAAAACGTGCGGCAATGTCGAGCGCGTCGTCAAGTGAGCCGCCCAGGCTGTTAACGCGCACGTTGACGGGTTGCCCTTTGTATTGCGCCAATATTTGCCTTACGTATTGCTTTGAATAGCCATACTGGCCAATTTGGCCGTCGATGTCGATTTGAAAATTCATAGCCTTATAAGTTTAATTGTGTGAATATATAAGGCGCGGCAAAGGCTTAAAAAGACGGAAAACAAAAGGCCGCCTGCTTCGCAGCGGTGGACTTTGTCAGAATAAAGGAATTTTGCTGTGTATTAGTATGGTTCGCCGTGCCAGTCGTCAGTATAGAAGCCGATTTGCACGTTGTGGTCGTCGGTGATTTGTTCAACGGTCAACTGTTGTGCGGGTGCATCGTAAGCCTCGTAGCCGCCGTCCAGATTGTAACCTATTGCCTTAAAATAAACAGGCTGTTGGTCGAAATACAACCAAGTTGAACGGCCTTTTACATTAATCGGCATTTGTTGTATTGTGGTGCCATTGAATGAAACAAACAGCCAAAACGACAAATTGCTATCGTATAAACTTTCGTCTGTTAAAAAGATAACGGCCCAGTGGTGGTCCAAATAATCGTAGTTTTTAGTCCACGAAGGCACAGGCGTATTTTGATATTTATAGCCTATTGCCAACGGCGGGGTGCTGGTGTCGTAGATTAAATCGAAAACCGCCGTGCTCACAAAGTCAAACGAATTGGCCAATAAGTCGGGCTGGCTTATCTGTCCCACTACCAAAGCGTTTGGGCTTTGAATTTCCTTTGTGGCAGGGTTGCCGCTAAAGGTTTCAATCTGCCAAACAATGCCGTTGTAACTCCAGCCGACAAACGCAGAATTTTTGCCGCTGTCGATAGGTATAGCGATAGTCAGTAAATCAATTTCGGGGTCTTCATTGCGCCAGGTGAAGGCCGTAAACTGTGCGCGGTAGATTTTTGTTGTTGCCGTCTGCGAATAAACCGCCCAGCTGCTAAAGGTGTATGTATAAATGGCGTTGTTTTGCCGCGTCGGCACAACGGTTGTAGTTGGTTCGGGCTGGTTACTGTAATACGTTTTGCTGTCAAGTTGTGTGCCGTCGTAGTTTTGCCATATAACAGTAAGCAAAGTCGGTTCGGGTGTTGGTTCCTGGCCGATTATTTGCCCGCAGCAAATGTCGTAAGCGGGGCCGCTTATTGGTTCGGCGGCGGTTACTGGCAGACGCAAAGGCCGATAGTCGGCTTTAAATTCGGCGGTGGTGGTGTAGGCTGTTAGTTCGCCCGAAGTGCCGAAAACGCCTTGCGCGGTTACAACGGCAACCTGCGGCCGCGTGTTTGCGCCCAGCAAAATACGTTCGCCTTCGTTGGTGGTGGCAATAAAGGCGTAGTGGTCAACGTCCAGCATCGGGTCGGCGGGCGTAACGAATTGCAGTTTGGCGGTGTAAACAATCTGCTTATTCACAACGGCCTGCTCAATGGTGAGCGTGGCGCGGCTGTTAATCATACACACAACGTCGGTAAAGGTGTTTGTCGGTTCGCTGGCAATGCCCAAATAGGGGTTGTTTTGCCCACTGAAGGCCAAAGTCGTAGCCTTACAATATTGGATTCGTTTTATTCCGAAAAGTGCCATTTCGCAAATGTTTAAAAATCGGTTTTAATTCGTTAATTTTCAGCAAGTTTAACACCTTTTTCAGCGTAAAGTTTGCGAAGGCGATAATACTTCTGTCTGATACATTCCCAGTAATGGTCGTCGATGCCGTGTTTCTCAAGCCAGGCGTATATCAACGTTGTTAACTCGCAGTTGTAACGCTGCGCGTCGCCAAGTTCGGCCCAAAGGTTCTGCACAAACAGCGTCTCAAGGCTTTCGCGTACCAAACTTAACGCACGCGGGGGCATATAAAAATACCCAGCCCGCGGGTCCTTTTCCTTTGTTATCGGTATTTTGATTTGCAGATTGCCCGACAGTTGCGGCGGTGCGTCTTTGGGTTGGTGTTCAACCCAGCGTTTTATTAGTTTCGATTCGGGGCTTTCGCGTGGAAATTCCACAGGGCTGCCGAAGTGTTTTGTTGCCCACTGTGCCAAATATGGCTGCACGTCAATATAAAAAGTCCACATATATATTTAGGTGTTAGTGCGATTTCGTAGTTGTTCAAAATTACAACCTTTTTCGTAAAGTGGGCTATTTTTTGAAAAAAAAGCAAGGGTTGTTTCGCTGCTCCTGATTGAAAAAAAATATTGTTGAAAAAATATTGTAGGGGCATTTTTCGGGGCTACAATCGTCTACATTTGTCTACGGCCGCCGCGCACTGCGCCAACTCGTTTATTTTCACTTATATACGATTTTTTATTATTATCTACTACTCCCTATACTTTGTAGACAAAATGAAAAAATGTAGCCAAAAAAATCGCGAAAAATCGGTGTTGCCGAAAATGTAGCCAAAATGTAGACGAAGTGTAGACGTGTTTTGCTGTCGGTGCGTTGTGGGTAACAACGTGTAATTCAGTAAAATGCGCCATTGTAGCCGATTGTAGCCGATTGTAGACGCGGAAAAGGGCCTCGCGTGCGCGCGTAAGTGAATTTTTAAGGTGCACGGCTAAAAGGCTGTTGTTTAGCGTGTTGGGTGTTTTGGGTTGGTGTCGGGTGTTAGGTGTTGGGTGTTTTGGGGTTGGTGTCGGGTGTTGGGTGTTTGGTGTTGGTGGGTTGGATTCAGGCATTAGGCATTAGGCATTAGGCATTAGTTGGCTGGCGGTGTTTTTGCGGTTTTTGGGTTAAATGGTTGATTTTGTGGCGTGTTCACTTTTTGGCGCAAGGTGTGCGGATTTTTCGCACAGGTTGGCACAAAAAAACCACGGCGGATTGTCGCCGTGGCTCACCTAAAAAAAACGTTGCGGCGGCTTTCTTATTTGAGTTGGTAACGCCGCAACTGCATTATAAAGAACCTTTGCCAACCACTTTAGGGCAGGTCGGCTTTTCACATCGCCCTATTTCGTCGCCTTTTGGTGTCGGGTGTTAGGTGTTGGGTTTTGGTAAACTTCGCGCAAAAGCGATAGCCACGCGCCAGCGCATTTGCGCGGGTCGTCGCTCTGTTTTATCAGGGCCAAAACCTTAAAAATGGTGCGGTTTTTCCACTCTGCCATTTGCAAGGCTCCGAATCTTATACTTTCGGCGTCTGCTGTTTCGTGCATCGGAAAAAGGCACATTGCTATTTCTGTTGCTTTTTCTTCGTCGCTCATAGTAATAGTATTAGTAGTCGATATAGTAGATTGTTGCGTAGCCTTGCAGAATCGAAACGTCGCACTGTTTGGCGTCAGATATTTGGCTGGCGCGTTGCAGCGCATCGGCATACGGCATTGGCCCTTCAATCTGGCTGTCTTTATACAGAACGCAAAAAGGGGCTTTCAGGTCGTCGGCGGCTTCCACTTTGAAAGCGTCGTGCAAAATGCGCTCGACGTCCGACAAAGTAAAAACCGTTTGCCCTTCGGCACTCAATTTGGTAATGACGCTTTCAACGTAGCGTTTCCGCGCCTCAAGGTGTTTCCAGTCTTTCATCGCTCAAAAATTGATTTGTCAGGAAATAAGGCTGTCAGTATTTCGCGGCCGCCCAGGTTCCAAAACTTTTCCTCTGTGCTAAAACATTCGGTGTCGCCTATCTGGTGCAGAAGGTCGTTGTAGTTGGCGGCGGTCAGAATCTTATTGTCTTTGCGCGGCACTGGCTTTTCGCCTGTCTTATCGACAATAATATTGGCCATTGCCGAATCGAACAGAATGCCACGCTCAAGCAAAAAGGCGGCTTTGAAAAGGTGCGCAAATTCGTGCATCAACTTTTTGTCGGCAGGAAAACAGGCGTGCTCTGAATAGTTGGCGTAAGGCAGCCCAGCGGCCATTAATAGGGCGCGGGTGTTAACAACTGCGCGTTGGTATAGGTTGCCGCCAAACTTCGGCTCTGTCTTTATTTCGTCCTGCAATTCGCGGTTCTTTAGGTAAATCGGGTAGCGGTCGAAGTCGGTTGGCCGTATGTAATAATAGTCGTCGGCGCAGATTAGAAAACGGTTGCCCAGTTCGGGCACTTCGGCAGCGCGGAAAATGGCGGCTGTAATGTCGTTTTCCTTGTGCAGGTTCTTATTGCTGTCGTAGCCGATTTCGGTTATTTCGTCGCTGGCCCAGTCGGGCTTACGGCCTAACAGCCAAACGCGGCTAACGTTTTTGCCGTTCTTTTCAAGGGCACGCAGGCTGTAACGCAGTTCGGTGCCGTCTTTGTAGTGGTTCCATAAATATACAATATCCATAATTTTAAGGTGTTAGGTGTCGGGTGTTTGGTGTTGGTTAACTTATAGGTTAATTTTTCAGTGGCTCAATCTTTTCGACGCCTATAATTGTTTCGCCCTGGTATTCGATACTGGTTGCGCCGTTGGCGGGTCGGTAGTCGAGCTCGTAATAATCGTAGGTGCCGTCGCTAAAGGTTACGCGGTAAACGCGCATCGGGCGGCAGGCGGTTGCCACGCACAAGGCACAAGCCAAAAGGCATAAGGTTTTTGCTTTCATTGTTTTGCGTTTTGAAGTTTATAACCTGGTTGCGATTCGAGCCGTTGTTTCATACGGTAAAAGCATTCGGCCACAAGGTTGTTGAAGGTTGCGGCAAACTTCGGCTCAATGTAGCCGTAGTCGGCGGCGGTTTTGGCGGTGTTGCATAGGCTTATATAGCCTTCCTTCAGGCGTTCAACCATAATGCGCGGGTCGCCGAGTTCAAAACGGCGTTGCTCATTCTCGCGGATTTCTTCTATTGTTTTCATAATCAATATAGAATTACGTGTTTAACAAATTCGGGGTCGATAACCATTCCAGCCTGAACGATTATATATTGCTCCGTTTCGAGTTTCAAAGTGGTTGGCGGTGTGGTGTTCACGGCCATTGGTATTGCCGAAACAATGCCGAGGTCGTCTAATACATCGGCCAAACGTTGCGCCTGTGTGCCGTTCAAATACATTCCTTCAATATCAATGGCGGCTGTCTTAAAGTCCCACAACGCGCCAGCAATAGTGTGCAGCCGTTGTTTTAACTGCGTCAGGCTCAAAACACCGTTGCAAGGGTCGGTTGGAATTACGGCGGCAATGTTTGGCACAAGTGCTGGTTCGAAGTCGTATTTATCCAGAAGGCCCGCGGTTTCCTTCACTACCAACAAAATATGCGTGTCGGTGGCATAAAGAACCAATTGCCCGTTCGGCATTTTGAAGTAGTGCGGGTTGCACAGTTCGGGGTGGTATTCGTTGTCGGTGTTTCGGCAGCGCATCAACGCTTTAATTACATTATCCATAGTAGTAAGGTGTTAGGTGTTGGGTGTTTGGTGTTTTGCGCGTTCGGCCAGCACGGCGTTAACGCGGTCAATTTCGGTGTCGAGCCGCTTTTCAAGTTCCTTCGATTTTTGCAGGGCGTCGGCACTTTTGGTTTTGAAGTAGGTTTTTTGTTGGAACCGCATTGCGGCCACAAGTTCAAAAAAGGCTTTTGCGTTCATAACTTTATATTTTTTAGGTGATTACTGTTTTACTGTTGGTTTCTCAAGCGGCACGGCACGCGGCACAAAGAAGCCGCAGGCGGGCGAATGGTGAAAACGCTTGTAGGCATCGTAAGGGCAGCGCAGCATAAAGTAGCGGCCTTCGGTGTCGCGGTTTATGTCGCTATAATCGGGCGCGGCCAGCTGGCATTCGTTGCAGTGGCGCGTCTGCGGCGCATTTTCGATTTTCGATTTTTGATTTCGTATTTTCATAAGGCATTAAAATTCAAGTGGTAAGTCTTGCTGTTCGTTTTCGCCTTCGCTGTAACTGTTAATATCGATATTGAACATTGCCTTAACGGCTTCGTAGTCGAAGGCCATTGCGTGGTCAACTTGCGTAACGGCGACGCGCTCTGTGCTGGTTCCTGTGCTTTTGGTGGTCGATTGCTCGACGCCTTTTACTATCATCTTAAAACGCATCGACGCTTTCTTGCCCAGATATTCTTTGCTGTTTTCAAGGTAGTATTTGAGCGATTGGCGCGGCAGACAGGTTTCGCCCAGGCTTCTGTATTGCTTTGCGTAGAGTTGGAAAACTCGCGACGGGCGCAAATACAGAATAAGGCGCGGCGTTTGGTATTCCACGTCGGCAATATCGGTTTTGAGCACCTTTTCGGGCGCAATGCGAAAATCGCAGTCGAGCACCATTTCGCCCTGTTGTACCAATACTTGCACGCATTCCCAGAAGTTGGCCAATTCGTTGCTGGTAAAACAGTTGCTTTGCTGTTCAATCATATAATCGTAACACAAATTGAAAACGTGCTCGTAACTGTAAGGCAGAATTAAGTATTTGCTAATTATCTTATACACAACCAAAAGCACTTTGTAATTGCCTAAAATGCGGTCTTCAATAACCGTTTTGCCCAGGCGGTCGTTGAGTTCGTCGGAAACAACGGCCAACTGGCTGGCAATTTCGCGCTCAACCTGCGGGCGGTAGTTCAACAGTTGCAGCGTAATGTGGCTAAAGCCTTTGCGTTGCAGTTCGGCCAGTTCGTTAAAGTTCTTTTTGGCTTCGGCTGTAAAGGTTGTTTCCGAGAAACGTAAGAAAACAAAGCGGCTAAACAAGGCAATATCTGCCGTTGCCATTTCCTGGCCGCTCAATATCAACGCACAATCAACAAGGGTGCTTTCAACTTGTTTGTCGCGGTCAAGGCTCATACGGCTGCGGCCCGTGTTATCCCAAACGCCCTTTAACGATTCGCGAATGCGTGTGTCAAGGTCGTTTCTAAACTCGTCGAAGTGCACTATTGCGTTCGATACTTGCGCCAGGTTGTTGGCAATGGCGGCTATTGTTGTATTGTTCAAGTTCAACGGCAGGTCTTTAAGTTGGAAAAACCGCTTAAGCGATACGGCTAATTCGGTTTTGCCGCTGCCTTTTGGGCCGAACAAGTTTAAAATCGGAAAATGTAACGAAGTGTTGTGCAAAACCACATCTTTGAAAAGGCTTGCAATGTAGAATGCCAGGCCGATAATGCCATTTGAGCCGTAAACGGTGCCGATTCGGGTAAAGGCTTCTGTCAGTGTGCAGTTGTTATATCCAAAGTGGCTAAAGTTCTTTTCGAACTCAAACAGCGTGCGGTCGCTGGCGTAAATCATCGATTTGGACGGCAGATAGTAGTTGTTGCCGTTGTCGAGCCTGACAATGCCCAGGTCGTCGGCTTCGCAAAACTGGCCGTCTTTATATAGGCCGTTGCCGAAAGCAAAAAAGCCGTCGCGGTTCCAGCCTAACTGTTTTATCTCTACGGCCGTTTCGGTTTGCTCATACAGATAGGTTTTGAGTTTGGTTAACTGTTCGTCTTTAACCTGCCAAATGAAGTTACCCAAGCCCTCCACTTTTTGTTTAAACTTCTGAAGGCTAACAAGGTCTTCGGCTTTCAGTTCAACAATTTCGGTTTGTTTGCCGTTGGTTATCGAAAACAAACGCTTCGGGAAAACCACGTCTTTAATATGAAAAAGCGGCTCAAGGGTGAAGTTGCTCCATTGTTTCGGTTTGCCGTTTTCGCCTGCGCTTATATAGCCGTTGTTTTCAACCCAAAAGCCGTAAGTTTCGTAAAGGTCCAATTCGCCTTTGCCGCGCCTAACGTTGCGGTGCTCAAGGCGGTCGGCCAGTGCGTTAAGGTAGGCTTTGCGCAGCATCGCTTTTACGCCTTTTATGCCTGAAAGTGCGGCCACTTTGTCAACCAACAAGCCCGCCTTTGTCTCATCGTCAACCAATGCAAGGGTGGCGGCAATTTCGTTTATCGCCTTCGCCTGTTCGTCGGTGTCAACGTCGGCACCCTTCGGAATAATCTTATTGGCATACCACAGAATAAAGTCCTGTTGTTGCAGTTCCTTAAGGCGGTCGGCGGTGGTTAGGTGGCTGTCGGCATCAACTTTAACAGTTGGGTCGGGTTGCGGCAGTTCGCGCACCGATACCGAAAGCCCAACCGACAATGCCAGTTTTGCGTTGTCGATAGTGCCCTTTATGCCAGTGGCGAAGGGTTGCCCCGCCTTTTGCACGTCGGCATCGGGTATAAAGCAAACATTGTTTGTGTAGCGTTGTATCTGGCGCATCTGCGCTTCGGTGCAGCGGCTGCCCAGACAGGCCACGGCGTTGGCAAAGCCGATAACCTCAAGGCGCAGAACATCGGGGGCACCCTCCACAATAAACATCTGGTCGGCGGCGGTGGCGGCTTTTGCGGCGTAGTTTATGCCGAAAAGCGAGTTGCTTTTTGAGTAAATGGCCGATTCGCTGCTGTTAAAGTATTTCGGGGTGTCGGGTTCGTCGCCAATGTAGCGGGCTGTAAAGCCGATAACATCGCCTGTGCGGTTGTAGATTGGAATTGTTACGCGGTCGCGGAAAAAATCGAAACGGCGGCCCTTTTCCTCGTTGATTTTGATTAGCCCTAACTCTTCGAAAATTTTGCGGTTAAGGTTGTTTTCGATAACGTAACTGTCGAGCGCGTGCCATTCGTCGGGCGCGTAGCCAATGCCGATAGATTTTGCGAAGTCAAGGCCCCAGCGTTTCTCAACGTAGGCTTTTGCCCGTTCGCTTTTTTCCAATTCTTTGATAAAGAAACGCTGCGCCTGTTTGTTGGCATCGTAAAGGGCAATGTTGTGCAGGCCTTCGGCGGTGTCTTCGGGTCGGCGTTCTGGTATCTTTATATCGTAACGTTTTGCAAGGAAAACCATTGCATCCCAAAAGGTCAGATTTTGCACGGCCATAACAAAGTCGATAGCGTTGCCGCCAGCACCGCACCCGAAACAATGCCACGTTTGCATCTGCGGGTTGACGCACAGCGACGGTGTTTTTTCCTTGTGAATCGGGCAGCAACCAAAATAACGGCTGCCTGTTTTCTTCAGGCTTATTGCCTCCGATACAACTTCGATAATGTCGGCGCGGCTTAATATCTGTTCTTTTAGGTCCACGGCTATTTATTGATTAATTGATTGACTGATTGATTGATTTTGCGGCAACAGTTTTGCCAGTTCGGTTTTTTCGGCCTTAAAGCGTTGCATTTCGTCTTTGATTTCGGCAAACATTGCCTTGTTGAGTTCGGCAATTTGGCCTTGCAGAATGCGTTTGCGCTTTTCGTATTTGGCTTGTATTGTAAAAATTATGTCGCCGTGCGCCTTTTTAAGTTCGGCTTTGCGGTCGCGGTAGGCATCGAGCGCAAGGGTGTTGCCCTGCGCTTCGTCGAATGATTGTTTGTAATAGGCCATAACACTTTGTTTATAAATCGTTTATTTTTTGATAAAAACCGAAGGGGCGGCGGTGGTGGCTTTTGAAGCCGAAAATTTGAAAACAAATAGTCGTTGAACTTTACGCTGCCCAACCTTTTATTGAGCCTTTACCTTTGGTTTTTCTCGTTAATTCACTGTTAGGCTGGCAGACGGCCGAAGGCGCGCCAAATTTTTGAGAATGCCCCGCTGTTGCGGTGTCGGGTGCTATCATTTCAACCCTTTTTATTGAAACTTCACGGCCATTTGTCAGCATAAAAAAAGCGGTCGGCGTCCAGGTTTTTCGTAAACGCTCCCCTTTCGGGGCGGGCAACTTATCTCCGCTCAACCTTTTATTGAGCCTTCACCGCTTTTTGTCAATATCTTAAAGAACGTTTGTAAATGATTGATATTCAGGGGGGGGGTGTCCTACGAGCCCAGAACGTGCACCCTTTCGGGCGTCTCTCAACAGCCTTTTTCGGCCCACTCTCTTATCTTACTTCACCCTAAAAATCAATCTGTTTATCAAAAATGCCGTTCGGCGGTCCGAGTATTCCAAGCGTGCACCCTTTCGGGTGGTTTCTTCTTATTAGCCACAGCCTTGTATTGTGGCCCTTCGACGGCATTGTGTTTCATAAGTCAGCAACTTCCACGGGTTCGGGTGCGGCGGCTGGCGCGGTTGTGCGGCGCGTCAGGGTGTTGACGGCTTCGCTGCCGCAGTCGTAGTCCCAGTCTATCCCGTAATTGGCAAAAACCTTTTTGCAGTCGAGCACCTGGTTCATTTTCCAAATTCGCTGCCCGCGAATGTAAAGGCTCCACGAAGTGCGGCTGCCGTGGTCAATTCCGAGCGCGTTTTCAAGGTCGCGGCGTGCGGCATCGTATTGCCCGACGGTCAACATTCCGACCGCATCGCTAAATGTTCCTTTTACTTTAATCATAATTTTCAAATAGTTTCGTTTTTTACAATTACTTTTGCAATCGCATTAAATACAGGTGCAATTATAATAGAATTATATTAGAAAACAATAAGAATTTTAATTTATTTTTTCAATTATTTTATAAATGGTTGATATAAAACAATTTAGAAAAGCCAATAAATTGACGCAAGGCGACGTTGCTAACTATTTGGGTATCAGTGTGGCGTTTTTGAGCGCAGCCGAAACGGGGCGGGCTAACTTTCCAGATAAATACGCCGATTTACTTATTAATAATAATAAGGGGTGGTTAGTTCCTGACGGTGCAATGGTTGCCGAACCGCAGGCACCTTACGGCTCATCGGCGCAAAACTGGCCGTCGATAGTTGCCGATTTGTCGGCCAAAATTGGTGAGCAAAACAGCCAAATTGATAGGCTGTTGTCGATTGTCGAACAGTTAACGTCGCAAAAAAAATGAAACATTTTGGCAAAGTTTTCAGTGAGTTGCTGTTTCGCAGCGGTGTAAGTCAGAAGGCCGTTGGTGAGCAACTGAATCTGTCGCACGTTACTATTACGCGAATGAAGGAAACGCCAACCGTTGACGCTGCCGTGTTGGAAAAAGTGTGCCGCGTTTTCCACGTTCCTGTTACCTACTTTTTCGACGCCGACGTGTTAGGCGAAGGCGAAAGCGGCGGCAAAACGCTGCACGTTGCAATGTTGGAACAGCAAAACGCAATGTTGCAAAGGTTGGTGGACGAAAAGGAACGGACGATACAGATATTGCTCAAAGCATAGGTGTTGGGTGTTGGGTGTTGGGGGTTGGTGGTTAGGCATTAGGCATTAGGCATTAGGCATTAGGTGTCGGGTGTTGGGTGTTGGGTGTTGGGTGTTGGTGTCGAAGCAATAGCGCAAAACGGCATCGTTGGCGCGGTCAACGCGGCTAAAGTCGGCACGAATGTAAATATCGGTAACGCTTCGGCGGCTGTGGCAAAGTGCCATTGCCACATCGTCAAGGCTAACGTTGCAGTCGTTTCGGGCAATGGTGGCCCAGGTGTGGCGTGCGGCGTAGAATTGCAGGTTATCAATACCACACAGCGCGCCAATGCGTTTCAATCCCTTATTCACAGCCTTGTTAAAGGTTTCGGCGTTGCTGTACGTGTGCCTGAAGGCAAAGCCTTTGCCCTTCGGGTCGGCATAGCGTCGGCAAAGGTCGGCGGCAAAGGGGTGCACGGCCACGGTCAACAGTGCGCGGTCGCGGCGTTTGCCCTTCGTCTTGCTGCGGTTGTAGGTTAGGGCGGTGTCGGTTAGTTCGGTAAGGCTGTAAAGGTCAACCGTATTAATGCCGCAAAACATAAACGATAACAGGAAAATATCGCGGCCGAAGTTGGCTATCGGGTCGGCTGCCTGGCAGTCGGCAATTTGGCGCAGTTGGTCAACGGTCAGGGCGCGTTTTTTGGTCGGTTCTGGTTCTGGTATTTTGTAGTGCTCGAAGGGGCTGCGCCTTATTCGCTCCGCGCCGTCGGCGTTAAATTCGTCGATAGCGGCGTTGTAAATTTTGCGCAGGCAACTTAAATACATCTGCACGCCACGACTGCCAACCTTTGAGCGCAAAAAAGCCTCGTAGCGTTGCAGAAACGGCACCGTAACGGCGGCAAACTGGCAGCGTGGGGCAAACTCATCTAATCGGGCAATGGCGGTGCGATAGTTGGCGGCGGTGTGTGCGCGGCGGTCGGCGGTCCAGCGGTCGGCCAGTTCGCGCCCGAAGTCGGCCACGGTGGGTAGCGGCTTTGCCTGCACGTTGACAATGCGCTGCACGTCGGCAATGGTGTTTATCTGAAGCACGTTGGCGTTGAGCGTGTCGCGCATCTGTTCGGCCACTTTGGCGGCAGCCATAAAAAGCCGATAGTCGGCAATGTTGTTAAGGTCTTTTGTTAGTTGCTTTCGAGTTGCCACAAGCGGCGTGTCGAAGTAGCGCGTCTGTTGCCGATAGGTTACGCGAATTTTCACAGGAAACAGCCCGTCGGCGCGTCGGTAGTGTTTATACACTATTGGTTTGATACTTAACATTTTGAGTTACGTTTATTTTTTGATTAAACAACAGCGAAGCGAAACAAGGCTTGCGCCGTGCTTCGTAAAACTTTCGCAAAAATTTTCTAAAGTGCTGTTTTTTAGGTGATTTGTTTTGCGTTTTGGTGCAACCCTCAATGTTGAAAACGAAAGTTTTTGCAACTGAAAAACGCTGTAAAAAGCCGTGCAAATAGGTGATTTTCACGGCTTTTATATTGAGCGGGTAACGGGGTTCGAACCCGCGGCCTTCAGCTTGGGAATCCGCCACGACGGCAAAACGCAAAATATTGAAACAAAGGAAAATATAAGAAAAAAAACGTTTTGCGGCGTAAATTGGCCGTAAAACGTTAAATAATAACAAATTGAGAAACAAGCCTTTAGCCTTGTTCATTCTGTTGCTTTTTAGGTGATTCGCGCCGCGAATATACACCTAAAGTTTGTAAAACTCGCCTTCGGCTATCTTTTCGAAGCCGCGGGCGTTTATTGTGTATTTTATTTGTTTGCAGGCAAACAATTGATTTTTAATTAAAAATTGTTGTTTCGCATCAAACATTTGGTCGGTTACAAAGGTAACAGCGTAGGTGTGTGCGGTTTCTATTGGTGTTGATTGTTCGTAAAATTGGCTATTTAAGTTTTTGATTTTGTTGTTGTTTTCGTCTTTGAGCGGCATTAATGACAGGTCGTAAGTTTGCGCCGCTACATTAATAGCGGTTTGGTCGCCGTCCCAATCGTCGGCGGGGGTTGTCGATGCAGTTTTGCGGAAAGCAGTTAAATATTTGTATTGGTAAGAACCGCCAGGAAACACCATTGAAGCCTGCGCAGGAAAACCCAGACAAAGCGTTTCGGTGTATTGCTTTTCAGGCAGCGTGCCGTTTTCGTCGAGAATATCTTGCACGGTTGTTTCGGTGTCTTCTATTGTCATCATTCCAATAGCCTGATTTGCATAATAATACAATTCCCAAACAACATCATTATTCCCGTTTTTAATGTGGTAACGTGTGTGTGTCAAGTATTCGCCGTAAACTGGCACAAATTTGAGCGTAAATTCTTCGTTGGTGTCGGCTGGCCAAATTTGGAAATGGTCAATTGGTTGCCCTGCAATTTTGTTGCTGCCATTAATATAAGGCGACGAAACTTTGTGCCCTTGCGGGTTGATTGCAAACACGTTTGGGTTCTCTGTTGGTGACGCAGGCAACTGGTCGGCGGTTACTATTGGCACGCTGTCAAATTCGTGTCCGAGAAAATCTTTGCCAAAATCTTCATAGCTAATATCGTAAACCTTTGCTTTGTCGTTGTTTATTTCGGCGGCCTCATTGTCCACATCTACGTTGTATTCATCAACAACTTTTTCGATTAATAGGTTTTCGGCATTGCTACTGCCGTAACAGTTTCGTCTCAAGTAAATTTCAACGGTGTTGTCGTTGTTGATTACAATAAAACAATCAAACAATACTTGCACTTGTTCGATAAAATCGACGACAGTTAGGTGTGGCAAAATTTCGGCAATATTCCACAACGACGTACTGTTAGCCACAAAAAGGTTATTATAAAGCACATTGTCGGCCAGTTCGTTAACGGTGATTGTCAGGCCAAGTGCTGTAAGAACCTTGTTGAGCATCAAAGAAAATTTTGGCTGCGGCACGGTCCTGGCAGGGTAAAGAATGCCGCTTTCGTCGATTTTAACAACGTCTGCCTTTGAAAGGTAAACGTTGCCGCCAACCACACGTATATTATTCATTTTCGTGTCGGTTTCGCGGTTCTTTATAGGTGTAAACAACACATTGCCATTGTTGTAGGCTTCCACGTCGGCAACTTTAAACATTTTCTTTGTGCCGTTTGGCACGGTGGTTGCCAGCGAATCAATCGGCGCAATGGTCGGCTGTTCGTCGGCTCCTAAAACAGTTCTTTGCAGTCCCCATTCGGCAGCGGTCCCCAAGTCGAGTTCGTCGATATAGGTTTTCTCGTAGCGTTGTTTCCAGTTGAGTTCTGAATTGCCCTGCAAAAGTTGCACCGAAATACTATCGTCTGTAATGCCAACCACAACGGCGGTGCCGTTGACTATTACCTTGTTATCAACAATAAGTTGTGCTGGCCAGCTGCGCGTCGAAAGCGATTTGTCGAAGCGGTTAAGGTGGCCGAATATCTTTGCGTTATTGCTAAACGGCAGCATCGGCAATTTAACGTCGTAAGTGTACGTCGAAGCCTTGCTAAAGTAAAGGTTTTCAGTTACCAACGTAATTTTGAAGTCGGTTGGCAGGTCGCAAAGGTGGCCGTCGATATATAGTTGTGTCATCGTGCATTATTGATTAATTGGTTATACTTCTTTTGCTGGCGGTCGATACCATTGCGGCCGTCAATACTGGCTATTGCTGTAATGCCTTCGTCGAGTTGGTCAGACAGGCGGCGCAAAACATCGGCATTGGCGGCAATTGCGGCTGCGTTGGCCTCAAGTGCTGCGGCATTGTCGGCGGCTTGCGGTGTTGCGCCTGCGGCTGGCGTTTGAGCGTTGACAGCCTTAACCACGTCGGGGCTGGTTCGGCTGTAAAGGCTTGCGGTTACATCGTCGGCGGTTAGGCTGCCCACGGTGTTGTTACGTTGTGCGCGGTCGATAAGGTTAAGCGCGGGGCGAATTTCGGCGTTGCCCGTGGCGAATCGGTTTGCAACAAATTCGTCAGAGTGCACAATGCCCTGCGGTTCGTCCCAACGGCCCGATGGTGTAAAACCGCCCGAAGCGTAGCCCGCAGCCTGCGCCTGTTGTTGCTTGCGAATGGTTGCTATTTGCATAGCGGTGGCGGCCACAGCGGCGGCGGCTGCTATCGGTGCCAGAATCAGTCCAGCAGGACCGCCCACAGCTAAACCGTCGTTGTAAGCGTTCACAGCGGCCTGCGCTCCAGTTGCGATAGCTTGCGCAATTTGTATTTTCATTGCCTTTTCGTTGGCTTTCGTCTTTTCGGCGGCAATTTTCTGGTCGCGTTCCTTTTCCAGTTTCTCAACCTTGCGGTGGTTGCGGCCTGCGGCGTCAATGCGTTTTTCGTATTCGGCTTCGATTTTGGCCGTTTCCAGGTCGGCGTTTGCCTGAATTAGGTTGCTCGACGCCGACAAAATGGTGTCGATATTGCCCCAGGCCTCCTGATATAGGTTGCTGATTTGGCCCAGCATATCGTTTGTGGCTTGCACCTTTGCGGCTTCGGCCTGTTCGTGCGTTAAAACGCCCTTCTTTTCAAGGTTTTCAATGGCTTCGAACCGCGCCTTGTAGGTGTCAATAATTGACAGATTGCCCGCCTGAATCTGTTTTGTTTCGGCGTCGAGCAATTTTTGCGCCAGGTCTGATTTTGCACGGGCGGCATCGGCAAAGGCCACGTCGCCAGCCTCCAGCATCGCATCAATTTGCGCCGCGCCTTCGGTATATTCTTGCAGGGCTATTTTGGTGGTATATTGGCTATTGAAAGCCTTAAGTCCTTCGTTGTAAGCCTTTGCAAGTTCCTGTTGGTGTTTGGCTTCGGCGTCTTCGATTTTCTTTTGCGTGGCAATATAATCGTCGGAAAATTCGACGTAAGCGTTGCGCACCTGAATAAGGTGTTGAATTTCGGCCTGAAAAACAGCCTCGTTGTATTCCTTTTCGCTCATTTCGCCTTTGGCATAGCGTAAAGCCAGAAGGTTGGTGAGTTGCTTATAATCGGCTTCGATTTCGGCAATTGCGCGAGCGCGTGTCTGTTTGTCCTGTTCGGCCAACTTTTGCGCCAGTTGGTTGTTGAGTTCGGCATATTCGAGGCTGTTTTCCTTATAAAGTGCCAAGCGGCGTTGCAGGGTGTCGATTTCGATTTGCAAAAGTTCCGATTGGTATTGCTCCGTTGTAACCTTTTGTTGAGCGTAACGCACTTGCAAGGCTGCCGTTGCGTCCTTTGCTTCGAGTTGCAAAAGTTCGTTGTCGAGTGCCACGTAGTCGGCTTTGAGTTTCAACTTTTTGCGCTCGTACTTTTGCCAGTCGGCTTCTGATACGGCAAACAGTGCCTGTTGGCGGTCAATCAACCATTTGTCAACGTCGAGTAAGTCTTTGCGGTATTGCGCATAGGTTGTGCGGCCTTCTTGCATAGCCTTTTCGATTTCGATTCGTGCTTTTTCGGCTTGCTGTTCAAGGGCTTGCAGTTGGTCGTTTCGGCTGCCGTTTGCGCCCTCGTCGGCATTGCCGCCCGTGCCGCCAGTAGGAACGCCAGCCTCGTCGGCGTGTTGGTTAACCCACTGAATAAGGTTGTCTTCTTGTGCCAACAGCGGCGCAAGTTCGGCGCGAAGTTCCTTTATGCGTTCTTCGGCAACCAACGCGGCCTTTTGCATCTGTTTTGCGCTGCCGTCCCATTGCAATTGTTGTTCGGCCAAAATTCGCGCCTCTGCGCTCAACCCTTCGTAAATTGAGCCTTTGCCAAAGATTTCGCCCGCCCAGTCGCCCATATTGTGGCCTTGTGCGAAAAACGCTTGCTGCGCGTCCTGGATTTCCTCAAGGCTTTGTTTGTACGATTCTACGATTTTCTCGTTGGCTTCGAGTTCGGTTTCAACGTCAAGTTTTGAGCGGCTGATTTCGGTAAGTTTTTCTTCCACAACCATTGCCCGCGCCTTGCGTTTCAGGGCATCGATATAAGCGTTAACGGCGGCGGTGTTTTCGTTGATTATCTCGCCTTCGCGTGTGATTGTTGCGTTGTATTGCGGAATAATCTTTTGCAGTTCCTTTATTGCCTCCGTGCGTTTCTTTTCGCTCAAATTTTTGTCGTGAATAGCCGATTGCAGGCGTTTTATTTTGGCGATTTCGTCGGCTGTCTGGTCGTTAACCTTCTTTTCGATTTCAAGATTCATTTCGGCAACGGCCTTTTGGTTCTTTTGTTCCTGCGTGAGTTCGCGGCTGCGTTTTATCCAGATTGCCAACCCTGCCACAATAGCGGCAATGGCGGCGGCAATAAGGCCGATTGGCGAAAGTTTAAGGGCGGTGCTAAAGGCTTTCCACGCAACGGTCGCCTTTTTAACGTTGCCAGTGAGTAGTGCGGTGGCGGCGGCAAATAGCGATTTTACGGCGGTGGCGGCTTTTTCGGCTGCCGTGGCCGAAAATATCTGCTTAATGTAGGCGGCAACCGTTGTAATTGCCTTTGAGTTAAGGGCGTTTTGGATTGCTATTGCGGCATTGTAGGCCACAATGGCCGTAACCAACGGCACAATAACAACGGCGTAGTCTTTGAACGCTTTAACCAGTGCGGCAATAACTTTGAGCGCACCCGTCGCGCCGTCCATAAAGGCGTTAATGGCTGGTTGCAGTGTTTGCAGAATCTTTTGCCCCAGTTCGGCCAGTTCGTTTTTGAGTTGTGCCGATTTGGCGGCGAAGGTGTCGCCCATTATTGCGGCTTGTTCGACAGCCGTTTGCGTGCCCGTTACGCCTTCGGTGTACTTCGCGAAAGCGTCGGTGCTGTCAATCAAAATACTGGCCACGTTGTAGGCGTTTTTGCCAAACATCTGCACCATTTCGGCGGTGCTTAAGTTTTTGGCTTTAAGGTTTTCGAGTGCCTGTTGCATTCCTACTATTTTCGGGTTGGTGTCGTCGGCACCTTGCGAAAGTGTCAGGAAAAAGTTTTTAAGGCCCGTGCCAGCATCGCCGCCCTGTAAGCCGCGTTCGCCGATAGTCTCAATCGCGCCAACCAACTCTTCGATTTTCAACCCTGCCTGGCTGGCGGCAACGCCAGATTTTAACACTGCCTCGTTGATATTCTCGACGGCAACCGCGCCAACCTTTGAGCCTGCGGCCAAAACGTTAACGTAGCGGTCGGTTTCGTTGGCCGACGCGCCAAACTGATTCATTGAAGTTGTTACGGCGGTTACAGCCTGGTTAAGGTCAATGCCAGCGGCTTGCGACAGACGGATTGCCTCAATTGTTACCTTGTTAAGGTCTTCTTTTACGGCCAATAATTCAGGTTTTGCCGAACCAACCAACTTATAAGCCTCCATTATTTCGCTGGCCGATTGCGTAACGCGCAGGCCTGTTTCGTCCATTGTCTGGCTCATTGTTTCGGCTTGCTGTTGCAGCCAACCCACGCTTGCATCGTCCAAGCCTGTAAGGGCTTGCAACCCTGCGCGGCTTGTGTCCTTTTGGTCGCGATATTCGCGCATTTTTGCCAGCGACGCACCAAGCCCAGCCACGCCGACGCCAGCGGCCAGCGCAAGGCCCTTCATACGTCCGAAGGCATCGCCCAACCGTTGCGAAAGCGGGGCGGCGGCCTTCTGTTCGTCGTTTATGGTTTTGAGTTCGGCTTTTACGCGCATCAATTGTGCGTTGTAGTTTTGCCATTCCTTCGAACCGCGAGCCACGGCGGGGCTTTCCATTTCCTTATTGATTGCCGCCAACATTTTGCGCAGTTCCTTCGGTTTTGCTGTGCTTAAATTATTCATTGCAGCGGCCAGATTGTCGCTGTTCTTTTGAATGTCGGCTATTTCCTTGTTAGTCTTCTTAAGTTCGGCGGTTAACGCTTTGGCTGTTTTGGTGTCGCCAGCGTCGTATGCCTTTTTGATAGATTCGGTAAGGTTGCCCGTCATTTTTTGAAGTTCCTCAAGCCGCGCTTTTGCGTTCTGGCTGTTGATATTGAGCGTTACTTCTGTTGTGTTTCCGATTGCCATAATTGCGTGCAATTATTTGTTTATACACACCAAAATAATGGCGGTTGGCGGTGGCAAAAAAGACGGGCGGCTATTGCCAAAGGTCGGCGTTTTGGTTGAGAAAATCGGCAGTTGATTTGCCGCAGTAACTTGCGCCGCCAAAATGAAGGCACCAATCGGCCAGGCTGATTCGTCGGTAGTTGGTTAGTCGGCGGTTGGCGATTTGTTCAAGGAACCACGCGCCCGTATCGTAGCGGCCATTGTAGCCAGGCACAAGGTGGCTCATCTTTTGGCCGTTAAAATAACTGATACCAAGCCTTCGGCACAGCGGCCAGTTGATATAGCACAATATCGGCTGCACGCGCCAAATTTTTGGGTTGGTGTTAAGTTTGTAGGTGGTCGCTCCCTGAAACAACAACGCATCGTCATACAACGGTGCAATATCGCGTTTTAGCAAAATATCGCTATCCATTAGCACCACGGGCTGGTTGAGTTGGTTTAAAATCAATTCAATCGATAGGCAATGTTTCGCGCTGCCGTAATTGTTGACGGTTGGCCCGCGGTCAGGAAATGAAGCCACAAAGGCGGCAAAGTCGATAATTTGCCCGCTTGTGTTGTCGATATAGTCAAGGTTGGCGAAGTCGGCAAACGCCGTGAACGGTCGGGCGTCCGAGTTGTCGAGAAGGTGCACAATGCAGTCGGGTGTGTGCTTATTCAGGCTTGCAATGGCAGCGGCCGTGAGTTCGGGCGTGTTGTAGTTGACAATTAGAACGTGGCGGCTCATCGGTGAGTGATTATAGGCATTAGGCATTAGGCATTAGTTGGTCGCAGGCGGCGTGTCCGTCGGTGCGGTAGTAAAAGGGTGCGTTGTTGAAGTACCAAGCCCAAGCCTCCTGCGGTTCGGTGTAGTTGTAGATATAGCGGGCGCAGTGCTGGCGAATAGGGCACGGGGTTTCTTTGAAAACGCCTGTGCAAAAAGTTTTATCGGTTGGCGGCTTTGGCATTTAACTATTCCAATAATCGTGGTTGGCGAATTGCTTAAAGCGGTGGTAAGCCAAAAGGCAAAGGGCGGCAACAATGCCCAACAGTAGCCAGCGAAGGCGAAGGCGCAGGCCGCCTGTGCGTGCGGTGGCGGCTGGTTCTTTGGTTGCTTCGGCGTGGCTGGCGTGGTGCACGGCTGCGGTGTCGCGCTCAACAGTGGCGGCGGTGTCCTTTGCCGTGTGTGTGGCAATAGTGGCGGCAGTGGTTTGGCTGGCGGTGGCTGTTGTGCGGTCGGTGGTTGTGGTGGTGGTTGCGGTTACGCGGCCCGCCGTGTCGTAAAGCACTGTTGTTGTTACAACGTGCTCCACGACGTTGGCCACGGTTGCGCCTGATTCGCTATGAGCAACCGAATCGGCAACCGTGTGGGCGGTCGTTGTTGTGGCCGTGTGCGTGGCTACGCTGTCGGCCGTTACGGTGGTAACGGTGCGCCCAGTGCGGCAACTGGTAACGGTTGCCGCTGTTACAACAAAAACAAATACTACTAATATGGCCTTGACTAAAGTCCGCATTGTTAAATGATTGTGAGCCAAACATCTTCTTTTTTTGCTTCGGCGGCGGCAATGGCGGCAACTATCAATTTCTCGTATTTTTCCGAGTTGGTAACGCGGCCCGTCGCTGTGTTTTCGCCAGGAATAAGGCAGCCGCTTGTGTGGTCGGCGGTGTTTCCTTTGTGTATTCTAATGCCTGTGTAGCCGGGCACGTTCAAAACTTCGGGCAATTTGCGTTTGAATTTCGGGCTTTCGCTCAAAACTACCTTATAACTGCCTGTTGGTATGGCCGTTTGGTCGGGCACCTTTATTTTGGCTATCTGTGCGGCTGCCATATTAGAATGCAAGCCGCGGTCGGTGTCTTCAATCGTATTGCAAAGGTAGGTGCCGTTCTGATACAGGCGGCCAATGGTGTAGGCTGGTTTGCGCCAGCGGCGTTCTAATACAAAGTGCAGCATATTGTTAGGTGTTAGGTGCGTGGTTGTAGTTTGGTTTTGATTGGCGAATGATTTGCAACGAAAGGCTTTGCAGTTGGTTGCGCAAGTCGCGGTTTTCGGTGCGCAGGGCAAAAACTTCTTTGTTGCATCGCTCAATTTCGGCCTGGTAAAGGTCGATTCGCTTTTTGTTGTCTTCGACAATATCAATATAAATCTGCAATGATTTTTGCAGGTTTTCAAGGTCGCTGCCCTTCACTTCGGCCAGATACTTGCGGCGCGTGAATAAGAAGGTTACAAGGCTTGTAATGGTGCTGGCACCAAGTGCGATAGCGGTTGTTATTAGTTCGTTCATTGTGTTTTGGTGTTAAGTGTTGGTTATTCCTCTGGCTCCGTATTCGCGTATTCGTCGGCCTGTGGTTCGGCTGGCACGTCGGCTTCGTCGATTTCGCGCCAATTTTCTGGGCTGTCGCCAGGGGCCAGTTTTGCTTCTGTGCCGTATGCCGTGCCGTCGGTAATATATTTGCCTTCGGCTGGCTTTAAGATTCGTGTTTGTTCGTTGTAGGTCATTGTTATATAGATATTAATTAGATATAAGGCGGGTCCAGTTTTTAGTCTGCAAAATTGCGTCGATGGCTGCTTGTTTTTGTGCTGTGTCGGTTGGGTCAGTGCCCATATTATTCCAGGCGGTTGTATTGAATATGATGGTGTGCGCACTGTTGCCAGTCAAGTTTGAAAGCCAGTTTGCCACGGCCAACATCGAAGCGTAAGTTAAATATTGCGAATAGTTCAGGCCGATAGATGCGTTGGTTGGGTCTGACGTCGGCAAAATCGCGCAGTCTGTCTCCGTCACCAAAATAGAATCAAGTGTTGTGTCTCCCATAAACATTTGCCGAGAATCGACCACATTTTCAAAGGTCGCTGCGGATAAATCAATACTGGCAAGCGCGGCACAGTATCTGAACATTCTATAACTATTGGTTAAAGCGTTGAAAGTGGCGGCTGATAAGTCAATAGAAGTTATTGCGGTGGCTTGAAACATTGAGGTCGCATTTTCCAAAACATCGAAAGTGGCGGCTGATAAATCAATACTGGCAAGCGCAGAACAGTTCATAAACATTCCGTTGCCTCTCAATAACGCGGCAAAAGTGGCATTTTGCAGATTGATTGATGATAACGACGTGCAGTTTTGAAAAATTGAAGTGGCATATAGCAGTGAGCCAAAAGTGGCGGCTGATAAATCAATACTGGCAAGCGCAGTACAGCCACTAAACATATCAAAAGCAGAAGATAACGCAGCAAAAGTTTGGTTTGAAAAATCCAAAGCGGTTAACGCTGTGCAGTTTTGAAACATACCAGTGTTTCGTGCAGATAAGCCCGTTGTAGTTAATGAGGCAAAGTTGAGTGCTACTCCAAATTCAACAGAAGCTAATGATGAGCAGTTTCGAAACATCGAAACGGCTGTGGTTAACCGTTCAAATGTGGCGTTTGACAATTTAATGTTTGTAAGGCTTGTCGCCGAATAAAACGCCGATTGCGCTTCGACTACTTGCGAAAATTCGTCGGCCTGGCTAAAGTCGCACGTTAACAGTGTTGCGCTTTGTTGTGCAAACTCCCGAAGTGAATATACATACTTGTTAACGTACTTTATTTCCCAATAGCCTACGTTGTTAACATCAACAGTTATATATTGAATTGGCGCGGGAGTGCTGGCACCCTTTGCAATAAAACGCAGTCTAAACGTTTCAGTGCCGCCAACGTTCGACGACGTGCCGCAAATTATGTAAGTAACAGGCGGGTCGTTTTCAAGCGACGTAACTCTGGCGTCAAGGTTGGCAAGGTAGGCGTCAACTGTTTGCGAAATATCAAATAACAATTTTGCGGTCGGGTATTGGTCGTCGGTGCTCTGTGCATCAACGGCGGCCACTTTGTTTGAAAGCAACTCGTAAACAGACAGCACGGTTGAAAGGTTTGTAATATCTGCGGCAACGTGCGTGTGCACAATGGCAGCGTAAATGCCGCTCAAAGCCTGTAACGAATCGTAAAGCAATTTTGCGGTCGGGTATTGCACGTCGGTTGACTGTGCGTTTATCGACGTCACCTTGTTAACTATCTTTTCGCACGCCGAAAGGTCGATTGCCTGCAAAGCCTGGTAAATGCCGTCTGAAGTAACGGGGTTTGGGCTGTCGGCGGTTGGCTCGGTGTCAAAGGTTAGTTCGTCTTGTTTGTCGTCGAGAAGCATTTGCAGGGCCGTTACAATGCCAACCAAAACACCGCCCACAAGGTCGGCCGTGTTGCTGGCGGGTGCGCGGTTGTTGCGCACGGTTATTGCCCTTTGCAGTAGTTCGTCAAAATATGCCATTTTGCCTTTGTTTTGTGTGAATATAGGGGTGTTAGGCGGTGGCAAAAAAGACGGGTAAACGGGGGTGTTAGGGGTTGGGTGTTGGGTGTTGGTGTTTTTTTTGAAAAATATTTTAGATTGTAAACTATTGATTTATAGTTACATATAAAAATAATGCGCTTTTTTTTGAAAAAAAAGTTACAAATTGTTTCACAATTTGTGAAACAATTATATATTTGCATCGTATTAATAAACAAACAAAACAAAAACTGAAGGGCCGACAGGATAACACGGGCGACAAAGATTATGTTTACAGTTAACGAAAGCCATTACACAGTAAAGGCAAACAACAGCAAAAGAACCCTCACTATTCGCGAGTTCATCAACGGCAAACTGGTTAGCAAGTATCGCAGTATAAGGCTCGACAAAGACGAGTTCCATTACTACTCAAATTTCGCAACACAACGCGACATTAGGCAGTTCCTTCACAGTTCAGATTATTACAGAATTAAGTAAAAAAGGGGGGCAAAGCCCCTTTTTTAGTGCATCGAAAAAAAATTTTTAAAAAAACAGAATTGTTGCACAATTTGTGAAACAATCATACGTTTACATCGTAAAAGAAAACAAAACAATAACAAAAACTGAAGGGCCGACAGGATAACACGGGCGACAAAAACAATGAAAACTCAAGCATCAGAAATCAAAATCAACAGCGTAACACGCGAGACTGAAAAGGCAATCTGCATTAATGTTCCTGTAAGTTGGGGCGAAGGAAATTGGAAGGTAATGGACGTTTGGTTTCCGAAATCAACCTGCGAAATTATAACAGTAAACGGTGAGCAACACGCATTAGTAGCCGACTGGATTATTGAAAAGACCGCCAAGCAAAACGCATTCAACGGTTATGTAATGAATTTCTGCTCTTGCTTCAATGGTCGTTATTCAGATTAACAAAAAATTATAAATCAATATAATGAAACGCTACCAAGTAACAATACACCTATCGACTGGCGACAATATCGACGCGAAGGTTACGGCACGGAACCAAGCCGACGCGCTGCGCCGCCTGCAAAGCACGCCGCAAGTGGCGCAGTTCATTGCCGAGCAACGGGCAACCATTGAAAGCGTGAAGGTTGAGCCGATACCAATTGAGCCTATCGACAACCAACGCTACGCTCTGACGAACGCCGTTAACAAGCCTGGCTGGCTGGTGCTGGCAGACCTCGACAACCGCTTTCGCATCGAGTTCAAACGCGGACGGTGGAACGATACGCAGCGGGTACTGCCGCTGTCGGGCGACAAACTGCCCGCCATTCCAGCCGACAAAATGGCAACCGCACTGCGCGAGGCTGCCGATTATATGATTGAAAATTTTGAAAATCTTATTTAAAATCAACCAATTATGAGTAGCAAAACAATAGGCGTTAGATTTCCTGACAATCTGATTGCAGAATTGAAGGCCGACGGCGGCAGGTTTAACACCGTTGTTATTGAAAGGCTGCAAAACAGCCTTGCCGACGAACGCGCTGCCGCGTTAGATATTAAGGGCATTTTCACAGATAACGAATGGGCGGCTATCTGTATGGCTTTCAACAATGTAACAATAGATAACAGCCTGTTATATAGCCGCGAATTGCTGATTAATCATATAACAGAATCGAAGGCAGCCGAAAAGGCGTGCGGCGATATTAGCGATTTATGCCTGAAAATAACCAAGTTAACGCGATTGCAAGTTGTTGCCGTATTGCGGCGAGTTATCAACTATTATCGCAACCCAAAGGCTCAAACAGTAGCCGAGTGGATAAATTATTAAATCTCAATTCCATACGGCCGTTTGGCGCGGCTTTTTCGGCTCGAATCTTCGATTGTGCGCACAATGCCAACAAAAGCGTCGCCGACAATGCGCTGTAAATCGGCCTTCAGTTTCATTTGCGACGAAAAAAACTTTTGATTGAACCACGGCTTTTTTTGTCGCGGTTTGCCCGAAGTGTAGCCGCCGCCCCAGGCGGGGCCAACCTTGCGCGGCACGTCCAGGTCGTGTTCGAATCGGTAGGCATCGTCGAGAAAAGGAATGTCGCCGCCGTGGCCTGCATACAGATAGCCCACGCCCGTATCTACATAAACGCCGTAGGTCAGAAACTTAAACGTCATTGCATCGCCGTTAACGTTGCCCGTGAGCGAAGCACCCAACGCGCCGCTGTCGTACACACCGAGCAATAGCAACTTTTCCTCCCAAATTTCAACCATTTTCGGGGTCCACGCCAATTGGTAGGCGCGTAAGTCTTCGGCAAAATTATTCGTCGGCATCGGTTACGGGTGTTTCGGGTTCGTCGGGTGTCGGCTCTGGTTCTGGCGTCGGTTCGGGGTCGGGTGTCGGCGGTACGGGTGCAGGTTCGGGGTCGCTCAAAAGGTCGTAAGGCTGCTCAAATTCGAACATAAAGTATAAGCCAGTAAAGTGTGCGGCCGTTTCAGGCGCAAATTCGCGAAACGTTACGCGGTCGGTGTTAAGGTAAACCATATTGTTGGCCAAAACGGGGTAATCTTTAACCATTTGGCGCAGAATAAGGCGAAAATACTTGCGGCAGCGTTTCATTTCGTCGAGCATTGCGGCCATATCCATATAAGGGTACTTTCGCATTATAAAGACGGTTGCCACGCGGCGCAAAAAGTAGCCGCCGTTCGATTGTTGCAACAGTGAGCCGTCGCCTGTGCTGTCGGTGGCAATAAAGTTGTCGTAGGCAACCTGCCCGCTTATAATGCCCTCAAGGCCCGCAAGGCCCGAAACTTCGGTAAGTTGAAAGTCGTAGTCGGGTTGCAGCGATAGCACGCTTTGCGCTATTTGTGCAATGTATTCTTTAATATCAAAAGTGCTCATATTCAGTTATTTTTTATAAAGTTTTTTCAATTCTTCGCTTTCGCGTGCCTTTGCGTTGAGTTCGGCAAAGCACCGCCAGCACTGCATTTGCAAAACTTGCGCCTCTTTGGTTACGTCGCCGCCTGTAAGGGCGCGAATCTGTGCGTCGTTGGCGTCCATAATGTTTTGTTGGGCGTTGCCGCCGTCGGCATCGGCAGCGGGTGCAGGCCTAAAATAGTGCGGAAAAGCCTTTGCAAGTTCCTGTTTCGCGCCAACGTACCACAAAAGAACGGTTGCGCCTTCGGCATCGGTGAGCGTGCGAAAATCGGCGTTGCTGCCGTCGGCCTTGCGATATAAAAAGTTAGCCATACGAACCAAATATTGCGGCTTTTCGGTGCGCAAATACATCTGGAAAAACGTCTCTGTGCGCAGATATTCAAAAAAGGTGAAGTTATCCTGCAAAAGGGCGTTAACGGCGGTGTAGTCGCGCAAGCGTTCGGGCCTTACGGCTTGCTGGCGGTCCAAAAATGCCAGTTGGTTAAGTCCAAGTGCCAATTCGCTGGTATTGAGCAAAATTTTGCGGCCCTTGTAGCGGCATTCGAATAAACCTCTGCCAATTTGTTGCGTAGGTTGTATTTGTAACAGCCGCAGTAAAAACAGCGATTTGGCACTTTCAGGCTCATATTTGGCCGACAAAAAGGCAAAGTAAAACAATTGCTTATCGGTCAATTGTTGCCAGCTTGTGGGCAGTTCCAAATTCAGGTTAGCTGAAAAAAAACGTCGGTTTATCCACGCTGTTTTCATACGGCGGCATATTGTTGGCAACATATTCTGAAGACGCTACATAAGAAGGAAAATCGGCGGCGTTGTCGGGGTCGTTGATAACTGACAAAATGCGCGGCAGGTATTCGTCGGCGGTTGTCAGGTCGTCGGCGCGGCCGATAACAAACAGTTCAATATATTCGATAACCTCCCGTTGTGCGGCCGTGGCGGTCCAAGTTGGCAGCCATTGGCGGGCGCAAAGGTCGCGCAGCGTAACAAGTTCGGCCATTGATATAAGCCGCGCAAGTTTCGTTTCAATCGAGCGGAACTTGTAGCGCAGCGTGTCGAACTTTTGCACGTCGATTGTTTCGCCGGCCAATGCCTTATATTGGCTCCAAAGCAATATAAAGCTGTCGGGTATGCCGATAGCGTTAACGTATTCGATAGTGGCAAACAGTTCGTCGAGCAAAAGGTATTTTGTTTCGATAGTGCGGCGCAGCGTGTTTGCCTTCAGGTTTTCGACGCGCTCCTTGCTGGCGGGCGCAAGGGTGTTGTTGCTGACAATGCCGAAGCCCGTAGGCGTTAAAATTAGGTCCATTTGCGGCAGTTCGTTGTAGAATGCCAGAAGGCAAATGTAGTCTTTAACCATTTGAGCGTTGGCAACGTCAATCTGTGCAACCGTGTAATTTATAGCCTTTTCAAGGCTTTTTTGTGCGGCGGCAAAAAGCGGCTGGCATCGGTTAAAAACGTCGTCAATCGCCGTAAAAGGTGTGGCGATTGCGGCGGCAAAGTCCTGTTTTGTTATTGAGAGTTCCATTTTATTGTGCGGTTACTTGCACGGCATCGCGGTGGGTGTCGAGCGTGGTTAAAGTTATCATTGGAATATCTATGTCAACGTTCCACTGGTTGAACGCGGCAACCGTTTCGAGCGGTTGTTTCATCAAGTCGTGGTAAGCAATTTCAAGCGATTGTTTCAACGTAAACAGTTCGCGTTTGTCGCTGCCGCTGTTGTTTTGCTGGCCTTTGCCTGGTGTTGCGCCAATTAAATTCGGGTGTATGTTGTCGGCGTAGCAAAGCATATTTGCGGCCTCCTGTATGTCTTCGGCCCAGTCGCCGCCTTCGGTTTTGGTGTCGATAACAGTAATTTTGATTTTTTGGCATTCGTTGCCGTTCGGGTCAACGTAAAAACCGCTGTAAAGTGTTTTGCCCGTGTTTTCGACGCCCGACAGGAACTTGTTAATGTTTTCTTTTTCCTTGTCGATACGTTCCTTCCTTTTGGCTTCGTCGGTTATGCGTTCCTTCTTAAAAATACTTTCCCAGTATTCGTCGTTAATCTGCACAAGGTAACGAATGCCGCTGTGGTTTTTGATTTTGGTTTTTTTGCCCAGGCCAACCAACTGTTTAATGTTGTACCAATAGCCACGGAAAACGGCCGCGTAGTAAGGTATCGGGTAATAGCGGTTGCCTGCGGTCGGAAACTTGCAGACAATGGCAAATTTGCGGTCTTTGGTGGCTTCGCGCTTTTTGCCGTCGGGGCCTATTTCCATACCAAGCCGTTGGCGAAGGTCGCCCAGCGGGTCGTATTCGTCGAGCAACGGCAGTGCTTCGTAGTTGTCTTTGTCGATTTTACCGCTGTTTTCGAAGTCGGCAAAGAAAACGCGGTTAATGCGTCCGTGTTTGTCGGCTTTTTCGAAACGGCAATAGCAGGCGTCTTTGTGGCGAATATTGACAATCTGATTGCCCGCCTTATTCAGAATCAAAACGGCAACGCAGAAGTAAAAATACTTCATATCGGTTGCCGTTTCCAAAAAGTAACGGGGTATTGAGTTGGCACGCGCAAAGGTCTTAACTTTTTCGTCGGTGGTTGGTTGGCCCGTGGCGGGGTCGTTAAAGCGAATGCCGCTGCCGTAACAGGTCAGAACGTTAAAGTGTTTGTTGGCGGCCATTACTTCGTCTTTGCCGATTAGGTCAATAAGTGCAAAAGGCAGTTTGTTGTCTTCGCCCCAGCAAACATATTCGCGTTTTTCGTTTTGATTGGCGGTCGGCAGGGTGCCCGTTGTAATGTGGCGTTCCTCATCGTAAAACGTTTCGCCTTCGGCGGCCACGTTAACAAAGGCAATGTCGTTGCCGTTGTCGGTAACGGCAAAAGTTATGCCATAATTTGGCGCAGGTTTGTTGTTTTTTCTCGTAGTAGTCATAAATAAACCTCCATATCGTTAATACGAAACAAACAAACGTCGCGGAATTCACGTATTTGGCGGCTGGTTTGCAACTTTATGCGCACTGTGCCTTTTTTGGCATCGCGGCCCAGAAACACAACGTTGCGATATTCCAAAATGTCGCCTGTTGTGGCTTTCCATACGCACAGTTCGCAAGGTTTGCCGTTGCGTAATAGTTCCAATGCCTGTGTAATATGTAAACGTTTGGTTGCCATTGTTTTATTCAAAAGTATAGTCAAAAGTGTCGTCAAAAATTCGGCCAGCCACTGTTTTGTCGAAAATATTGTGGTTGTTCTGGCTGTAACGGTATTCAAAATAGAAGTTCGGCAAAAAGTCGGCGTCGTTGCTGCGCAGGCTCTTTGCTTCGGTTATTGTAACCTCGCGACCGCGTGTTAGCACGCCTGTTTGCTGGTTGACAGTGAAAAGGTATATCGACGTGGACCTAAACAAGTCGTCGGCCCAGTTGCTCATTGCAACCGTCAAAACGCCAGTGTAGGCGGCAAAGTTCTTAACCTCCTCGACGCCAACGTTTCGGTATTTGTCTTCGACGGCGGCGGCGGTGTAGTTGTATCTCGGGTCGAGTTGTTGGGTGCCAACGCAATATATTGTTTCCTCGCACCCGAAGGAATTGCGAAACAGCAACGCGGGCGCGGTTGGCACGGCTGGCGTTACGGTAAATTTCATAACACGGCTGCCCGCGCCGATTGTGTAACTTGTTAGCGTTTTGCCTTGTGCCACAAAGTTTTTCGGTGATACTTCGAGCATCGCTATTGTGTCAACGTCCGAAAATGTCTGCGGGTAGTCCTGCGTTGTGCTGGTGCCGTCGCTGTAATAGGCGGTGCAGCGTGGCGTGGTTGGTATATCAACGTAGAAGTAAAGAACTTCTTTGCGGCCCAGGGCCGTAACCTTTTCTGCGCAGTGCGTCAAAAAATGCGTTGTGTAAAAATCGTAACTCGTTTCTTGAATAACCGCCGACGTGTAAATGGCTTTGAAAGTGGTTGGCGAAGCAACGGGGCTGCCTGCCGTGGTCCAAGATATTGAAACGTTGCTTACAAGGCTGGCAATAAGATACGGCGTAAGCAGCGCGGCAATATCGTAAAGCGTAATATTGCCGTCGGCATCGGGTACGTAACGCTCTGATAATACGGTTATTCCGTCGCAACTAATTTCAATGTCGCTGTAATCGTCCGACGACGAAAAAACAAGTTTTTGCAGTTTTGTTATGAAACTGCGGCTTTCAATTTCTGTTACAAGTGAAGTTGCCATATTTTCCGTTTTCTGATAGCAATTTACAAGGTATGTAATAAGGCAAAAAAGACGGGCGTAAAAAGTAGGCTAAATTGCTGATTTTAAACAATATATTTAATTTTGCGTTTTTCCGATAAATAGGGGTTAAATTGTTGAGTTATAGGCATATAATAGCACCGCCCCGAAAAAGCGGAAAAAGCGTTTAACGATTGTC